>Ga0105047_10000729_pt1 | contig 57142 bp, 48 predicted proteins | sample MAT04_FD_78384 | JGI IMG/M metagenome (GOLD analysis project Ga0105047, IMG submission 78384) | Freshwater microbial communities from Lake Fryxell liftoff mats and glacier meltwater in Antarctica - MAT-04 (megahit assembly) | ecosystem: Environmental > Aquatic > Freshwater > Ice > Liftoff... | reverse complement strand
TCGCTGACCGATCGCATGAAAGCGCTGCTGCCGTGGGATGAAGCGGAAGAAGTGACCTTCGAGGCGGAGCCCGGCACGCTGACCGAGCAGAAGTTGAAAGCGATTCGCGACATCGGTGTGACGCGGCTTTCGCTCGGGGTGGAAAATTTCGACAAGCACATTCTCGAGATCAACGGCCGGGCGCATCGCACCGAAGAAATCTATCGCGCTTACAATTACGCGCGTTCGATCGGCTTTCCGCAGATCAACATCGACCTCATCTCCGGCATGGTCGAGGAGACCGACGAAAATTGGCGTGAGAACGTGCGCAAGACGATCGAACTGCTGCCGGATAGCGTGACGATTTATCAAATGGAAGTGCCCTACAATACGGGCATCTACAAGGAGATGAAGGCCGAGGGCAAACTCACCGCGCCGGTCGCCAACTGGCACACCAAGCGCGGCTGGGTGGACTACGCCTTCGCCGAATTGGAACGCGCCGGCTACACCGTGACCAGTGGCTACACCGCAGTGCGCGATCCGCAGAAAGCCAGGTTTGTCTATCGCGATGCGCTGTGGAGTGGTGCGGATTTGATCGGCCTCGGCGTGGCGTCCTTCTCGCACATCGCCGGCACGCACTTCCAAAACATCAACGAGTTCACGCAATACCTCGAAGCGATCCAGCGCGGGGAACTGCCCATCTCCCGCGCGATGACGACGACCGAGGAGGAGCGGATGATCCGTGAGTTCATCCTCCAGATGAAGCTGGGTCGCGTGAGCCAGCAGTACTTTCGCGACAAATTCGGGGTCAGTGTCGGCGAGCGTTTCCGTCAGCAATTCGACGATCTGCGGGTGAAGAATCTGATCGGCGAACAAGGCGACTGGCTTGTGTTGAGCCGCGAAGCACTGCTCAAAGTCGATACGCTGCTCCATGCCTTCTTCCTGCCGCAGCACAAAGGCTCGCGTTACGTATGATCGTCGCCGACGTCAGCGATCTGCTCTATCCGCTCACGCTTTTCTGCCAGAACGGCGGGCATCCGCTGCCGACCTACGAAGCGATCGACGGCGAGAGCATGCCGGAGCCGTATCGTGGATTGCTTGTGCATCACGGTGACATGACTTCGCGGCTGGAGGGGTTTTTCGGTGGCGAAATAGAGATCGAGGTGTTGCATCGCGAACACACGACCGAAGCCTATCGCCGCGAGGTCGTCCTGCGAATCGCTGCGACCGGTCTGCCGGTGGAATACGGCGCGATCGAGATCGATCTGGGCGCTTTTGACGGCGAGTTACGCCGGCTGATTCTCGAACAGCACCTGCCGCTCGGCGGCCTGCTCAATCGCTTCGGGATTCATTATCGCAGCGAGCCCAAGGGGTTCATCAAGCTCGGCGCGGATGTCGTCATGCAGCGGGTTTTTGGGATGCCGGAAGCGCACGAATTTTACGGGCGTTGCAATGTCCTGCTCGGCGAGGGCGGACGGGCGCTGGCGTGCATCGTGGAAGTGCTGCGTCCGGCGGAAAGCACGAACTCGTAAGCATGCGTATGACTACCTCCCACCAGCATGATGTGATCATCATCGGTGCCGGCCCTGCGGGTTCCACCGCGGCGGCGCTCCTGGCTGAAAAAGGCCGGCGGGTGCTCGTCCTGGAGAAGGAAAAATTTCCGCGCTACCACATCGGCGAATCGCTCATGCCGTTCTGCTGGTTCACGCTGAACCGTCTCGGGCTGGTCGAGGAAATGGACCGGATCGCTTACACCAAAAAATACAGCGTGCAGTTTGTGACGCCGGATGGCCGGCAGTCGCAGCCGTTCTATTTTTTCCAGCACTACGATCATCCGAGCGCGATCACCTGGCAGGTCGAGCGTGCGGGGTTCGACCTGATGCTGCTCGAGAATGCGCGGGCCAAGGGCGCCGAGGTGCGCGAACTCACGCCCGTACGGCGCCTGCTCAAGGACGATAGCGGACGCGTCATCGGGGTCGAGGCGCAGGGAGCGGATGGGGAGAAGCGGGAATTTTTTGCTCCGATGACCATCGACTGCTCGGGCCGCGAGCAGGTGGCGACGGCCAGGGACGGCTGGCGGGTAAAGGATCCGCAACTTAACAAGCTGGCGATCTGGACTTACTTCCGCGGGGCGAAGCGCGATCCGGGTATCGACGAAGGGAATACCACGGTCGCCTACGTCGAAGGGCGCGGCTGGTTTTGGTATATCCCGCTCAAGGACGACATCATCAGCGTCGGGATCGTCGCGGAGAAGGACTACCTGTTTTCCGAATCGAAAGATCCGGCGGAAATCATGTGCCGCGAGATCGGGCGGAACGCGTGGATCAAAGATCACCTGAGCATCGGCGAGCAGTTCGGCGAATACTGGGTGACGAGCGAGTTTTCCTATCGCTCGAAGTATTGCGCCGCGGATGGGCTACTGCTCGCGGGCGATGCGTTTGCGTTTCTCGATCCCGTCTTTTCCAGCGGCGTTTATCTCGCATTAAAGAGCGGCGAAATGGCGGCGGACGCAATCGATGCCGCGTTGGCATCCGGCGACACCAGCGCGGGGCAATTTGCGGCGTATGGCGAGGAACTTTGCCGGGGAATCGAGAACATGCGGAAGTTGGTCTATGCCTTCTACGACGAAAATTTCTCCTTCGGTAAAATGATCAAAACCTTTCCGGAGCAGCGCGGGCGGCTCACGGACTCGCTGATTGGCGATCTTTTCGCGCTCGATTTTACGGAACTGCACGCCGCGATGCGCCAGTTTGCCGAACTGCCGCTGGAGTTGGAACACGGACGCGTCCCCGCGGCGACAGTCGTTGGCTGATGGCGCGGAGCAGCAGAGTTCCGGGGAGCGCGGGCGTCCCGCCTGCGGGCGACGGCGTCTCGCCGCCGCGAACTTTTTCCACGGTTGCTCGCGACCAAGCAAGAGCTCCGCGCCCGCAGAACAACGAGAGCTCCGCGCCTCCGAAGAACCCGGCAAGTTCGTTTCGGCGGGACGCCAAAACCAGCAGGCGAGACGCCTGCGCTCCCCGGAGTTTTGCCGCCACGCTGCTCGCGATTTTCTGCGCGTTGCTCGCGACTGATGGGCGGGCGGATTGGCCACGGCTGCTCGGACCGGCGCACAATGCAACGTCGCCGGAAACCAAGCTCCTGCGTGAGTTTCCCAAGGCGGGGCCGCGGGTCGTTTGGGAAGTGGAGAAAGGCAATGGCTTTGGAGGGCCGGCGATTGCCGGTGATCGGCTGGTCATTTTTCATCGGGTGGACGGACGTGAGGTCGTCGATTGTCTGCACGCCGAAACCGGAAAGCCCTTCTGGAAAGCGGAGTACCCGGCGCCCTACCGCTCGCGCTACGGAGGCAGCGAAGGGCCGCGAACCAGCCCGGTCATTGATGGCGGTCGCGTCTTCACCTTTGGAATCAGTGGACTCCTGCACTGCTACGATCTCTCCTCGGGGAAGTTCCTCTGGCAGCGCGACCTCGCGACGGAGATGAAGATGGGGCCAGCGTTCTTTGGATACGGCTCGACGCCGCTGGTGCTGGGAGGGCGGCTGATCGTCCAGATCGGCGGCGAACAAGACGGCAAGAAGGTGAATACAGTCGCGCTCGAAGTGGCGACTGGCAAAGTGCTCTGGATGGCCGCACACGAGTGGGGCGCGAGCTATGCATCGCCGGTCCCGGCCACGCTCCACGGGCGCGAGTGTTTGCTGATCTTCGCGGGCGGGGAAAGCCGCCCGCCGACCGGCGGTCTGCTGGTGATCGACGCGAGCAACGGAGCGGTGCTCGGCGCGGCGGAGCATCGCGCGGACATCGCGGAATCGGTGAGCGCATCGTCGCCCGTGGTCGCGAGCGCGGAGCCGGGGAAATCTGCGCGGGTTTTCGTTTCGGAAGGATACGGATCGGGGGGCTTGTGTTTTGAAATCGCGCCCGATTTTTCGATCAAGCCCGCATGGAAGGCGGAGAAGTTTGGGATCTATTGGATGACGCCGCTGGTTCTCGACGGCGCTCTTTTCGGCTTCGACGGCATGAGTGATCGCCTGGCGGAGTTGGTCGGCCACGACATCGCGACGGGCAAGGAGCTGTGGCGCAGCGACCTCGGCGGCGGCTTTGGCCGGGGAAGTCTGCTCGCGCTCGATGAGCGCGTGCTGTGTCTCGGCGAGTTCGGCGATCTGGCTTGGCTGGAGCTTTCGCGAAAAGGCGCGCTCGTGAAATCGCGGGTCAAGCTTTTCAATGCGCCGGAGACGTGGACGCTGCCGGCGATCAGCCGCGGGTTGCTTTACGTGAGCCAGAACGAACGCGGTTCGGCGGGGACGAAACCGCGGATTATTTGTTATGACCTTCGCGCACCGTAATACTCTTCCTCCCGCAGACTCGAGGTGAAGAGGAAGATTACGAGGAAGAGGAAGAGGATTTCATGAATATCGTCCTGCTTACCCCCGGCACCGGCAGTTACCACTGCGGGGTGTGCATGCGCGACAACGCGCTGGCCAGGGAGCTGCATCGCCAGGGCCACAACGCGATCATGCTGCCGATGTATCTGCCGCTGACGCTTGACGAGGATGCGGCCAGTCCAGAGACGCCGATCTTCTTCGGCGGGGTGAGCACGTATTTGCGCGAAAAAGTGCCGTGGTTGCGCCACATGCCGCGCTGGCTGGATCGCCTGCTTTCGCAACGCGCGCTGCTGAAACTGCTCGCGGGGAAAGCCGCGGCGCAGACCGGCGGGCCGGACGTGGCGGAGATGACGCTCTCGATGTTGCGCGGTGAACAAGGGAACCAGGCGGGCGAGATCGAAGAGCTGATCGGATGGCTGCGCGAGCATGGAAAGCCGGATGCGGTCTGGTTTTCGACCGCTCTCCAAGCCGGGCTCGCGCGCCGGATCAAGGCGGAGTTGCGGGTGCCGGTGCTTGGCTTCCTGCAAGGCGAGGACTCTTTTATCGACGGCCTCGGCGCACCGTGGAGTGCCCGCGTCTGGTCGCTGCTCGCCGAGCGATTGCGCGACGCCGATCGGTGGATCGCCCCAAGCCGCTACTTTGCGGAGCTGATGGCCCGAAGGATGGGCTGGAGCGCCGCGGAGCGTGAGCAGCGGATGCAAGTCGTGCCGAACGGAATTTCGCTGGAGGGCTACCGGGTTGTAGCCGGTCGCTCTGAGGCCGATGCCGGGGTCACAGACCCCGTGGACCGCGCTCCTCCCGTGATCGGTTACCTGGCGCGCTTCACCCGTGGCAAGGGAATCGGGTTGCTCGTCGAGGCGTTCATCGTGCTGAAAAAGCGCGGTCGCTTTCCCGGCGCGAAATTACGCTGCGCCGGTTCGATGACGGACGGCGATGCCCGCTTCGTCGAGAGTTTGCAGGCGCGCCTCACGGCGGCAGGCTGCGCGGCGGATGTCGAATGGCACCCCAATGTCAGCCGGGAGGAAAAGATCACCTTTCTCGAAAGCCTCACGCTCTTTTCCGTTCCGGCGATGTATGGCGAGGCTTTCGGCATGTATGTCATCGAAGCGCTGGCTGCGGGTGTGCCGGTGGTCCTGCCCAATACGGCGGCTTTTCCCGAGATCGTCGAAAACTCCGGTGGCGGCCGCCTCTTCCCAGTCGGAGCCAACGAATCCGAAAGCGCGGAGCATCTGGCCGACGCCCTGGAGGCCCTGCTCGCGACGCCGGAAGAAGCCCGCACTCTCGGCGCGCAAGGCCGGGCGGCGGCGGAGCGCGATTACACCATTGGCCGGCTCGCCGAGCGGCTCGTCGCCGCGACGCGCGAAATGATCGACGCGCCGCAGCGCGTCCCATAACTTTCTGCGCAACGATGCCTTACGAATTCAAACTTACCCGCCGCGTGGAATTTGCGGAGACGGACATGGCGGGCATCGTCCACTTCTCGAATTTTTTCCGGATGATGGAAGCCGCCGAGCACGCCTTTTTCCGCTCGCTCGGCTTCACCATTCACGGTCACGAAAATGGCACGACCACCGGCTGGCCGCGGGTCAGTGCGAGCTGCGACTACCGCGCCCCGCTGAGATTCGAGGAGGAGGTCGAGATTCATCTGCTCGTCGCCGAAGTGCGTTCACGCTCGATTCGTTACCAATTCATTTTTCGCAAAGTGGCCGACGGCACCGAAATCGCGCGGGGCCAGGTCGCCGCCGTCTGCGCGACGGTGGACAAGACGACCGGGAAGCTTGCGCCCGTGTCGATTCCCGACCCGATCCGCGCCGCGATCACCGCTGCGCCGCCGACCTTGCTCACCGCCTGAATTTCCCCGATCACCGATGTCCACCGCCGCTGCCAAACCCAAATCTATGAACTGGATTCTCTTCGCCTATCTCACCGTCTTTTCCTGGGGGCTTTACGGCGTCCTGTTGCACATCGGCCGCAGCGGCATGCCCGCCGGCGCCGAGTTGCCGCACGCCGGGCTGAAGGCGTTTCTCTGGGTCGGCATCGCCTACTTCGTCGTGGCCATCGTCGGGCCGTTGATCGTGCTCAAAATGCGCGGCTCGAATTTCAGCTTTGCGGGCGCGGGGATGACGTGGAGTTTCATCGCCGGGGTGGCGGGTGCGCTCGGGGCGTTCACGCTCATTCTGGCGCTCGGCGCCGCGGCCGCGCCTGCGGTGAAAGGCGGCGGCGGGTTTGGTCCGTCCGCGGCTTCCGCCGTCATGCCGCTGGTCTTCGGCGGTGCGCCGATCGTGAACGCCATCGTGGCGATGTGCGTGCATCCGCCCGAGGGCGGCGTGAAATCGCTGCCGTGGCAATTCATCATCGGCATCTTCCTGGCGGCGGGTGGCGCGTTTCTCGTCGCAAAGTTTGCGCCGTCGAATCGCGGGGCGGCGGCGCACCCTCCGACCACTGGCCTCGAGCAAAAGGCGCGATGAAGATGTCCACGAAAGACACGAAAGGGCACGAAACGAGATGTGCTCTCCGGCGGTCCGCTTTTCGTGACTTTTCGTGTTTTTCGTGGACTCAAAAAACACCCGCATGAGCCAGCTCGACCGCCTGCGTGCGCTGCTGGCGGAGATTCTGCCGGCCAATCGCTTCGTCGCGCACCGGCTGCGCGCGGACTTCGCCGAGCTGCGCGACCTCGCCGATTTCACCGCGCGCGTGCCTTTCACCCACAAGCAGGACCTCGTGATCGACCAGGCGGCGCATGCGCCGTACGGTACGAACCACACCTATCCGCTGGAACATTACACGCGCTTTTGCCAGACGAGCGGCACGACGGCGCGCCCGCTGGTCATCCTCGACACCGCGGAGAGTTGGGACTGGATGCTCGGCAATTGGGCGGCGATTTACCGCGCGGCGGGGCTCGTTCCCGGCGAGCGCATCTATTTCGCGTTTTCCTTCGGGCCGTTCCTCGGATTTTGGACGGCCTTCGATGCCGCGGCGCAGAGCGGTTATCTCGGCATTCCGGGGGGCGGTCTGGGCAGCGCGGCGCGGGTGCGGGCGATGATCCAGCACCGGGCGACGGTGCTGTGTTGCACGCCGACTTACGCGCTGCATCTCGCGCACGCGGCCGTCGAGGAGAGCATCGATCTGAGCGAATCGGTCGTGAAAAAAATCATCGTCGCGGGTGAGACGGGTGGCAGCGTGCCGGCGGTGCGGCAGCGGATCAGCGAGGCGTGGCACGGTGCGCAGGTGCTCGATCATTATGGCATGACCGAGGTTGGCCCGGTCGCGTATCAGTCCCCTGAGCAGCCCGATCTGCTGCACATTCTCGAAGACTCCTATTACGCCGAGATCGTCCGGCCTGAGTCGGGTGAAACCGCCGCGTCCGGGGAAGTCGGCGAACTCGTCCTGACCACGCTCGGTCGCTCCGCGTGCCCGCTGCTGCGCTACCGCACGGGCGACTTGGTGCGCCGGGCGGTCGATGTGCCGGGGTTTGCGCTGGCAAACGGGATCATCGGACGCGCGGATGACATGGTCGTGGTGCGCGGGGTGAATCTATATCCGAGCGCCGTGGAGGCCGCGGTGCGCCAGGTGCCTGGGATCGACGAATATCGTGTGCTGATCAGCCGTCGCGGCGCGCTCGTGGAGATCGATCTGCACATCGAAAGCGCCGACGACACCGCGGTGGCGAAGCTCGAAGGCACGCTGACGGCAGCCTTTGCGCTGCGCATCCCGGTCACGCGAGTGGCGGCGCACACGCTGCCGCGCTTTGAACTCAAAGCCCGCCGCTGGGTCAAAGACGGCGTCTAAATTTTCAACGCCGACGCGTGACACGCTTCCCACCATGCTCCTCCAAATCCGCAACCTCACCAAAACCTATCGCGCGCCAGACGGCGGTGATGCCGTCGATGTCTTGCGCGGCGTCGATTTGCAAATGGAGGCGGGCGAATCGCTCTCGATCGTCGGACCGTCGGGTTCGGGCAAAAGCACCGTGCTGAATGTCGTTGGCGCGCTCGACAAGGCGGATGCGGGTGAGGTGCTGGTGGGAGGGCGGGATGTCGAGGGGCTCGGCGAGGAGGACCTCGCGGCGTATCGCAACACGACCGTCGGGTTCATCTTCCAACTCCATCATTTGCTGCCGCAATGCACGATCCTCGAAAACGTGCTCGTGCCGACGCTGGCCTCGCCGAAAGCGGATCGTGTGGCCTTGCGCACGCGCGCGGAGAAGTTGCTCGATGCGGTGGGGCTCAAACATCGGCTGCATCATCGCCCCGGCGAACTCTCCGGCGGCGAACGCCAGCGCGTGGCGGTGGCGCGGGCGCTGATCAATGAACCCAAGCTGCTCCTCGCCGACGAGCCGACCGGCGCGCTGGATCGGGTGAATGCGGCGCGGCTCGTCGATCTGCTCGTGGAACTGAACCGGGCGCAAGGGGTGACGCTGATCATGGTCACCCACGCGCCCGAACTCGCGCAGCGCATGGGCCGCGTGGTCGAACTCGTGGATGGGAAACTCGTGGAGGTGCAACGGTGAGGCGGCGGGCCGTGATCTCTGGGGAGCACGGGCGTCCCGCCCGTTGCGGCCGGCGTCCCGCCGGGTGCGGGGACCGGCGAACGCAGCTCCGTTTCACCGCCACGGACCTTGTGTCCGTCGGATTCGGTTTCCGGCGGGACGCCGGTGCTCCCCGGGATGCCGCGTCCTCGCGTCTTCTCGAAGCCCCGTCGATTTCATGACGCCGCTTGCCCTCATTCTCAGCGGTGCGCGGTTTTACTGGCGCACCCATTTGGGCGTCGTGCTCGGCGCGGCGCTCGGTGCGATGGTGCTCACCGGCGCGCTGCTCGTGGGCGATTCGGTGAAGGCCACGCTGCGCGCGCAGGCGCTGGCACGAGTGGGCCAGGCGGAGGTCGCGATGACCGGCGGTGACCGTTTTTTCCGTGCCCAGCTCGCGGAGCAAGGCAAGCCGAAAACCGCGCCGGTGATGCTCCTGCGCGGCAGCGTCGCGCGGGTGGATGGCGCGAGCCGGATCAACCAGGCGCAGGTCATCGGAGTCGGGCCGGACTTTTGGCAACTCGCTCCGAGCGGCACGGGTGCGGCGGCGGAAGACGAACTCGCGCTGAACGAACGCGCCGCGGCGCAACTCGGCGTGCAGGTGGGCGACACGCTGATCGTGCGCGTGGAAAAGCCGGGACTGTTTTCGCGCGACGCGCCACTTTCCGGCGAGGAGAGCGAGATCGTTTCGATCCGTGTGAAGCTGGCCAAGGTGCTGACCGATGACGAGTTTGGGCGCTTTAGTTTGCAGGCCGGGCAGGTGCCGCCGTTCAGTGCGTTTCTGCCGCTCAAGATGTTGCAGGATCGCGTCGGTATGGCCGGTCGCGCGAACCTGCTGCTGGTCCATGAGCCGGACGTGGTGGAGTTTGCGGGCGTGTCTTCGGTGGGCGTTGGGTCGGTGACGTTTGAGCTGCCCGACTGGGTGACGGAACGCTTCGCGAGCGCGTACGGGGGCGTCAATGACGAGGGTTCCACGCAGGAAATGAGGGAGCGGGTCGTGACGGGTCTGCAACTCACGGATGCCGGCCTGGAGTTTCGCGACCTGCCCACGGGCGGCATTGAACTGCGCACGGCGCGCGTCTTTCTGGATCCGCCGGTCGTGAACGTCGCGCCGCCTGCCAAGGATGGCCGCCGCATCGAAGCGCTGACTTATTTCGTCAATGAACTGCGCGCCGGTGACAAGGCGACGCCCTATTCCATGGTCACAGCGGCGGACACCGCCTCTTCCGGATTCCTGCCCGCGGAGTTGGCCGATGGCGAGATCGTGATTTCGCAGTGGCTGGCGGAGGATCTCGGAGTCGGTGCGGGCGGTGAAGTGGCGATCAAATACTACGTGATGGGCGAGCGGCGCCGATTGGAGGAGAAGGAGAGGAAGTTCACGGTGCTCGCGGTGCTGCCCATGGATGAGCCGCAGCTCAATACCTCGTGGATGCCCGATTTCCCCGGCCTCGCGGATAAGGCGAACTGCCGCGACTGGAAGCCGGGGTTCGAGTTCGATTCGACGAAGATGCGCGACAAGGATCAGGCGTATTGGGAAAAATATCGCGGGACGCCGAAGGCTTTCGTGAATCTCAAGATCGGCCAGGAGATGTGGGGCAATCGCTGGGGCAATGTGACGTCGGTCCGCTGGCCGGCGGGCACCGACAAGGCGAAGATCGAGAGCGCCCTGGTGGAAAACCTCACGCCGGAGATGCTCGGCTTTCAATTCGTCCCGTTGCGCCAGCAGGCGCTGGCGGCCGCGGATGCGCCGGTGGATTTCGGCGAGCTGTTCGTCAGTTTTTCGTTCTTCCTGATCATCGCCGCCGCGGTGCTGACCGGGATGCTGTTTGTCTTCTCGCTCGAACAGCGCAATGCCGAGGCCGGGCTGCTCCTCGCGCTCGGCCTGCGGCCGAAGCAAGTGCGGAGGCTCTTCCTTGCGGAAGGCGCGGTGCTCGCGCTGGTCGGCAGCGTGCTCGGCGCGCTGGGTGGTGTCCTTTACACAAAGCTGGTGCTCCAGGCGCTGGCGACGGTCTGGCGCGGGGCGGTGGGTGCGGTGGCGTTCACCTTTGTCCTGCCGCCGGCGACGCTGATCATCGGGATGGTTTCCGGGGTGGTGGTGGCGCTGCTGGCGATGTGGCTGGCGAGCCGGCGGCAGCTTCGCCACAGCGCGCGGGAACTGCTGGCGGGTGAGTTCACCGAGTCCGTGAATCGCGGAAAGGGCTCGGTGTCTGGGCCGCTGATCGTGGCGGTGGTTAGTTTGGTCGGCGCGGGTGCGTTGCTCGTTTTGGTGAAAGGACCGGGAGCATTTTTCGGCGCGGGCGCGTTGTTGCTCATCGCTGGATTGTCGTTCGGCCTTGGTTGCCTGCGTCGTCTGGCCAGCGCGGCCACGAGCGGTTTGGAAAACATCGCCCAGCTCGGTGCACGGAATACCACACGGCGGCGTGGTCGCAGTCTCGCGACGATCGCGGTGCTGGCCAGCGGTGTGTTCATGGTCGTGGCCGTCGATTCCTTTCGCAAAGCGCCGCCGCTGGAGGGCGATACGAGCGACGCGGGCACCGGCGGATTTGCGCTGGTGGGAGAATCGACGCTGCCGATTTACGAAGATCTGAACACGGCCAAGGGGCGCGAGGCTTACGGACTCAGCGACGGGACAATGCGCGACGTGAAAGTTATTCCGCTCCGCGTGCGGGACGGCGATGACGCGAGTTGCCTGAACCTCAATAAGGCGCTCCAACCGCGGCTGCTCGGGGTCAAAGGCAGCGAACTGATTGATCGTTTCCGGCTCTCCGCGCCGTCGCCGGATGGGATCAAGCAGACCTGGTCCGCCGCTTTGGAGAATCGCGATCCCGCCACCGGTTCGGCTCCGTGGGGCGAAAGGCCAGACAGCGAAATCCCGGGCCTCGTCGATGCCAACACGCTCCAGTGGGCGCTGAAGATGAAGCTCGGCGACACGCTCGAATACAAGGATGACCGTGGGCAGCCACTCCAGGTCCGGATCGTCGGCACGGTGAGCGGCTCGATCCTCCAGGGCAACGTCGTCATCGCGGAATCACGCTTCGTGCAAAAGTTTCCCGGCAACGGCGGCTACCGCTATTTCCTCATCGATGGCCCGCGCGAGAAGACCGATGCGGTCCGCGCAGAGTTGTCGCGGGCATTGACGGATCGCGGGCTCGAACTGACGACCACGTCGCGGCGGCTGGCGGAATTTCAGGCAGTCGAAAATACCTACCTTTCCATTTTCCAGGCGCTCGGCGGACTCGGGCTGTTGCTGGGCAGCGCGGGGCTGGGGATCGTGGTCGCGCGCAATGTGCTCGAACGTCGCCGCGAATTCGGCCTGCTCGCTGCGGTGGGCTTCCGTCCACGGCAGTTGCGCTCGCTGGTTTTCGCCGAACATCGCTGGCTGATCGCCGCGGCCTTGCTCATCGGCACGGCGAGCGCGCTCCTGGGCGTGTGGCCGAATCTTGCCGGTAAAGCGGGCGGTTTTCCGCTGCGCGAAGTCGGGCTGCTCCTCTTGGGGCTGGTGTTGGGATGCGTATTCTGGACGTGGCTGGCGACGCGGCTCGCGCTGCGGGGCAGCGGTGTGGCGGCTTTGCGGGCGGAATGATCGTGGTCAGGCAGGCCGGAATTTTTCCAAGAAAGATTGAGTGGGAAGCCCCGTCGCGGCGTCAATGAGCCGGGTTTTTTGCGCAACAAAGAGTTGGCAAGCGCCCGTGAACTCCGCAATCTCAAGCCCACGCTCGCATTCGCGAACAACACTCCAAAATCATCCATCCAATGAAACTCAAATCCCTCCTGACTCTTGCTCTCACGCTCGCCATCGGCAGCAGCTTCGCCCTCGCGGAAGAAGACACGCCGTTGATGAAGGAAATGAAGACGATCAACAAGAACCAGCGCACGCTGAAGCGGCAGGTCGAAGACGCGGCGAAGAAAGATGAAAATCTCGCCCTGATTGACGCGTCGAAGAAGGCGATCGAGGCTTCAACGAAGCTCGAGCCGATGAAGACCAAGGACGTACCGGCGGCCGAGAAGGCCGCCTATCTGGAGAAGTACAAGGCGCAGATGACCGAGCTCGCGAAGAGCTACGCCGACCTCGAAACCGCCGTGAAAGCGGGCAAGGCGGATGATGCGAAGAAGATTTTCGAGAAGCTCAGCGAGCAGAAGGAAAAAGGGCACAAGGATTTCGCGCCGGAGGAATAATCCGCGCCTTCGCGCTCCATTGAATTAACACGCAGCCCCGGAGTCGATCTCCGGGGCTGTGTTGTCTTCAGGGGTTGCGCCGATGCGTAGTGACCGTAATTTTTCGCATGACCCGCCAGCAGATTCTCGATCTCTATTTCATGGACGCCCGGTCGAAGCTGATCGACATCGCGGCGTTTCTCGACCGCGTGGATCGCGGCGAGGGCGAAGCGGACTTTCGGCTGGCGGAGTTTCGCAAGGCGCTCGGTAACTTGGATTGCGGCGAGCCGGGGCGCGCGAAAGGTGTGCTGATGGCCTTGAGCGATCCGACGACGGAGCCGATCGCCAAGGCGCCGGGCAAGGGCGCTGTGGGGGCCTGGCCGGGTTCCGCCGCAAACTAAGCTGATGCGCTACATCGAGCCTCACGGACACATGGTCAGCCGGACCACGGACGACTATGAGGCGATGATCCTCGCGGGTTGTCGCGCGGTTTGTGAGCCGGCCTTTTGGGCGGGCTACGACCGCAGCGGGCCGCAGGGTTTTTACGACTACTTTTGCCAGCTCACGGACTATGAGCCGAAGCGCGCGGCGAAGTTTGGGCTGCCGCATTTTACCTGGCTCTGCATCAATCCGAAGGAATCGGAGGATGTGAAATTGGCGGAGGATGTGATCGCGCTGATCCCGCAATTTTTGACCTGCCCAAACGTGCTCGGCATCGGCGAGATCGGGCTGAATAAGAACACGCGGAATGAACTAAAGGTGTTGGAACAGCACATCGATCTCGCGGCGCGGCACGGCCAGCTCATCCTCGTGCATACGCCGCACCTCGAGGATAAATTCAAAGGCACCCGGCTGATTCTCGACGCGTTGCTGGCGGATTCGCGGATCAAGCCCGATCGCGTGATCATCGATCACGTCGAGGAGCACACCATCCAGATGGTGCTCGAGGCCGGCTTCTGGGCGGGGATCACGCTTTATCCGGAGTCGAAGACCACGCCCCCGCGGGCGATCGACATGTTCGAGGTCTATGGCGGACAACGCGTGTGGCTGAACAGCGCCTGCGACTGGGGCCGCAGCGATCCGCTCGCGGTGCCGAAGACGGCGATCGAGATGCGGCGCCGCGGACACTCGGACGAGACGATCGACCGGCTCATTTTCCAAAACCCGATCCGTTTCCTCGGACAAAACCCGCGCTTCACGGTGCGTTGAGTGGTTGAGCGTCGCGCGCATCCGGCCTAGGCTCGCCCCGTCCATGAATGGCCTGCTGCTTTCCACCTGCCTGCTGATCGCTGCCGTCGCTGCTCGGGCGCAGGAGCCGCCCACGAATATTCGGCCGCCGGGCAACACGGCGCTGGCTTCAGTGGAACCGGTCAAGCCCGCCACGGGAGCAAATGCGTTTGCGCCCACCTGGGACACGCAAAAGCACGCCCGCACCTACGTGCTGAACATTCCCGCGCCGCGCGGCCAGATCGTGGATCGCAACGGCAGCCCGCTGGCGCAGACGCGCGTGAGCTACAATCTCGCGATCAATTTTCCCACGCCGACGACCTTCACCGACGCGCAGGTGATGCAATATGCCGAGCCGCAAATTCTCCTCGCGCGCAGCATTATCGGGCGGCCGGTTTCGATCAGTCAGGAATTGCTCCTCAAGCACTACAAGAACCGCGGGGTGCTGCCGCTGGTCATCGCGCAGGATCTGAAGTCCGACGAGATCGAGGCCTTCAACCGCCGCAAGCCGGAGACCCTTGCGCTGCTCCCGACCTACCAGCGTTTTTACCCAAATGGCGCGCTCGCCGGGCACGTCATCGGTTACGCCGGCCGCACCGGGCGCATGCCGGATGGCCCGATCCAAAACAACGAGGTGCTGTGGCCGGGCGCGGAAGGGCGCGAGGGCCTGGAGCAGACTTTCGACAACCAGCTCCAAGGCAAGGAAGGGCAATACAACATCGCCTTCGACCCAACCGGGCGGAAGGCCGGCGAACAGGTCGTCATCCCGCCGCAGCCGGGCTATAACGTGGTCACGACGCTCGATGAGGAGATCCAGCGGCTCTGCGAGCAAACGCTGGAAAAAAGCGCGAAGCGCGGAGCGATCGTGATCATCGACCCGAACAACGGCGACATTCTCGCCATGGCTTCGTGGCCGACGATCAATCCGAATGCGTTCATTCCCAATATCTCCAGCGACGCTTTCAAAGCCTTGCAGGACGATCCCCAAATCCCGCTGCTCCCTCGCGCTTTTCGCTCCGCCTATCCGCCGGGCTCGACGTTCAAGGTGACCTCCGGCCTCGCGGCGCTGGAGGAGCATGTGGTCAAAATCGACGACCATTTCAATTGCCCGCCCTCGCTCGATATCGGGCGGCTGACTTTCCGGAACTGGAAGAAGACCGATGCGGGTTCGCTTAATTTTGCCGATGCACTGACCCAGTCCTGCAACACCTGGTTTTATCAGGTGGGGATCAAGACCGGCAGCCAGCGGTTGAGCGATTGGTCGCTGCGCATGGGCTTTGGCGGACGGACAGGAATCCCGCTCGTGGCCGAGGCGGAGGGCCGCGTCCCGAACGATGAATACATGAAAAAAGTCCATGGACGGAAAATGCTCGACGGCGATCTCGCGAACTTTTCCATCGGCCAGGGCGACCTGCTGATCACGCCGCTCCAGATGGCGCAGATGATGGCCATCGTGGGCAACGGCGGCACATTTTTCCAAACCCGGCTCGTCAAGCAGGTGCAAAGCATCGACGGCCAGATCGTGACGGCCTACGGAGTGCGCGCGCGGGCGCAGTACGACTTCGATCCGAAGGTTCTCAAGGAGGTGAAGCGCGCGATGGTGCAGGTGGTTTCCAGCGGGATGGGCACGGCAGGCAAGGCTTCGGTGCCGAATGTGAAGGTGGGCGGAAAGACCGGCACGGCGCAGTGGGGCGGGGGCAAGCGTGAGCAAACGGCGGCGTGGTTTGCCGGGGTCGCGCCGATCGACAAGCCGAAGTATGCATTTGCGGCGCTGTATGAGAGTGAAGTGGCTAACAGCGACGACGTCCACGGAGGCAGCCACGCCGCACCGCTGATTGGCAAAGTGCTGCGCGAGTTGTTCAAGGATGAGTCCAAGCCAGCCAAAAAGGGCGCGAAGAAAAAGGCCGGGAAAGAAGACGCGGAGGAGATGGAGGTGCGTCGGGCGGAACCTGTGGAGCCCAGGCAGGAATCGGCGCGGGATTAGAGCAAGCGCTCTAAAGTTTGCCGAGTAACCGATCCACTTCGACGTAGCGATCCACGAGCGTCTGGATCTTGTCGATCTTCTCCACGTCGCCGGGCAGCGTCTTCACCGTCATCGAGTGGATGCCGCTGGCGATGCTGTAGCTGTCGAGTGGCGAGGCGATGGTCGGGACATCGGAGTTTTGCAGCAGTTCCATGATCGGCGCGGTCGGCACGAGATCGCCGGAAAGGACGAGGCCGGCAATGGAGTGGCCGTCACTTTCGCTCAGGGTGCTCGACGAAAGCGCGGCGAGAATCACGTCCTCGCGATCGCCGGGCGTGATGATGAGTGTGCCCGGCTTGAAATACGCCATGGCGTGGCCGGAATTCATGGCGCCGATGACCACTTTCTGCACGCGGCGGCGCGACTTGGTTTTGCCGTTGATGAAGGTGCCGCTGGTCGTCTTGCAAATCTGTCCGAGCGTGGCGTTGGCGAGGATCGGCTCCTCGGGGATCGCGCCGAGCAGGTCGATCCCCAGCCGGGCCAGCCCGCGCCGGGCGAAGTCGCAGACGTAATCGAATTTCTCGGGGAGGACTTTGTTGAGGATGACGCCGACGAGTTCGACGCCCTCCTTGTCGAAGAGCGCCTTGTTGAGAGCGACTTCGTCGATCGGCTTGCCGATCCCGCCGCCGGCGATGAGCAGCACCTTGCTGCCGAGCAGCTTGGCGACACGCGCATTCGAGAGGTCAAAAACGGAACCGACGCCCGCGTGACCGGTGCCTTCGATGATCACGAAATCTTTTTCCCACGCGGTGCGGTCGAAGGAATTCTGGATGCGCCGGATGAGGAACTCGTTGTTCGAATTCTCGATGTAGCGCCGGGTGAAGTCGGGTTCGACGGCGATCGGGCTCATCGCCTCGAGTGGGGTGTGGACGCTGAAGGTCTGGTCGATGAGGACGGAGTCTTCGTCGATCCGCTTGCCTTCGACATCGACGAAACGCTGACCGACGGGCTTGATGAAGCCGATGCGCCCGCGGCGCTTCCGGAGCGCGGAGAAGAGGCCGAGCGCGGTGGTCGTCTTGCCGGCGTTCTGCTCGGTGGCGGCGACGAAAAGGCGCGGGGTGGTGGTGTTCATCGCGAGGCGTCGATGGCAGTGGTCATCACGCTTCGCTGGGGTAGAGCTTCCGGAATTCGATGGCCTGCAAGCCGAGGATGGCGGCGACGCCGAGGATGTCGTCTTCGCTGGCACCGCGCGAGAGATCGGCGCAGGGCTTGGAGAGGCCGAGGAGGATCTGGCCGTAGGTCTCCGCGCCGGCGAGATACTGCACGAGCTTGGCGCCGATGTTGCCGCTGTTCAGGTCGGGGAAGACCATGACGTTGGCTTTGCCGGCCACGAGGCTGGTCGGGGCCTTGCGGGCGGCGAGGTCGGCGAGCAAGGCAGTGTCGGCCTGAAGTTCGCCGTCGATTTCCATCTCGAGATGCTGCTCTTCCGCCTTCCGCCGGGCGAGCGCGGTGGCGGCGGCGACGCGTTGTGGCGAAGCGAGTGTGGCGCTGCCTTTGGTCGAAAAGGAGAGCATGGCGATGCGCGGCTTGTTGCCGGTGAGCTGGCGGCAGATCACGCCGGTTTGGACGGCGATGTCGGCGAGCTGCTCGACCGTGGGCTCGGGGATGACGGCGCAGTCCGCGAACAGCATGACGCCGCGTTCGCCGTAGCGTTTGTTGGAAAGGTCGAGCATCATGCAGCTCGAGACGCTGGTCGTGGTATCGAGCGGCTTGATGAGCTGGATGATGGGTCGCAAAGCACTGCTGGCCGTTTCGCTCGCGCCGGTCACGAGGCCATCGACCTGCCCGTATTGCACCATCATCGCGCCGAAGTAATTCGGATTGGCGAGAATCTCCGCCGCCTGCTTCGTGCCGAGGTCGCGGTAGCGCTTGAGCTTTTCCAGCCGGGCGACAAAGGACGGAAGCTCCGACGAAGTCTGCGGATCGACGATGCCGACGTGGTCAAGGCTGATGTTCCCTTCGAGCGCGATCTTCTCGATGTCCTCCTTGCGCCCGAGCACGACGGGCGCACCGAGCTGGAGCTTCACGAAACGTGCGGCCGCGCGCAGCACCCGCGGCTCAGTGCCTTCGGGGAAGACGATGCGCTTCGGGTGCCGCTTCAATTTTTGGAAGACGGTCTCGATGAATCTCATGGGAGGGAAAGGTTGGTGGTGGCATGGGGATGGGGCAAGCGGAGAGTTCGCGACGCGCGGTGGAGGGAAGAAATGGAATGACGGAAGGAATGGCGCAGGGCCGCGAGCGCGATCATTCTTCACTCTTCCGCAACCGTCATTCCGCCTTCTCCTGCATGCATTCCGCCCTTGCCGATTATCACGTTCACACGCCGCTCTGCCATCACGCCACGGGCTGGCCGATCGACTTCGCGGCGCGCGCGGTCGAACTCGGTCTCGGTGAATTGGGCTTCAGCGATCATGGCCCGATGCCGGAGCGCTTCGACGACTGGCGCATGCTGCGCGAAGACTTGCCGCGTTATTTCGAGGAGGTGGAAAAGGCGCGCGCGGCGTTTCCGCAACTCAGCATCCGGCTCGGATTGGAGTGCGACTTTTTCACCGGCCGCGAGGGGTGGATCGAAGAGCTGCGCAGCCTGGCCGAGTGGGATTATTTCATCGGCAGCGTTCACTACCTGCCGGACGGCGTGGAGGTGGACAACCCGAAGTACCTCAGCCGCTATCGCGATGGTAACGTGGCGGAAATTTGGGCCAGCTACTGGAAGACGTACGAAGTCGCGATCCGCAGCGGGTTGTTCGATTTTGTTGCCCATCCGGACTTGCCGAAGAAGTTCGGCTTCCGACCCGCCGGCGATCTGCGGCCCTTCTACGAACCGGCCATCGCCGCGCTCGCGGAAACGCGCACCCCTTTCGAGATCAATACCGCCGGCTGGCGCAAAGACTGTCGCGAGCAATATCCCACGCGAGAATTTCTCGAACTGGCGCAGCAGGCCGGTGTGCCGCTGCTGATCAATTCCGACGCCCACGCCGTCGCGGAACTCGGCGCGAGCTTCGCCGAGGCCATGGTGCTGGCGAAGGACGTGGGCTATACGCAGACCGTGCGCTTCGCGCGGCGCAAAATTTCCTTCGTCCCGCTGCCATGAACCGCCACGCCCAAGGGATGGAGTCACGCCAAGACGCAAAGGCGCAAAGCAGTGGATTCCTCGGCGCCTTTGCAGCTTTGCGGGAGAACAAATCGGGACATGCCGCATGAAGCTGCTCGCCCGCGGGATGGTGCTCGAATGGCCGCGCCGTCCGCTCGTCATGGGCATCGTCAATCTCTCCGTCGATTCTTTCTCCGGTGATGGCCTGGCCGACGTGAAGGCTGCGCTGGAGAAAGCGCGTGGTCTTCTCGACGACGGAGCGGACATCATCGACCTCGGTGCCGAAAGCGCGCGGACCAATCGGGCCCCGATCAGCGAGCAAGAGGAAGCAGCGCAGCTTGTCCGTTTCATCGAGCGCTGGGAAAGCCCCGCGCTGCTCTCGATCAATACCTGGCGACCGGCGGTCGCCCGCGCGGCGCTCGCCGTCGGTGGCCACATTCTCAACGACATCGGCGCACTGCCGACCGACGAGAACGCTCGCATCTGTGCCGGGACCGGGGCCGCGCTGCTCATCATGCACAGCATCGGCCAGCCGAAAGTGCCGCACATCCATGTCGGCTACGACGACATCATGGCGCGGCTCGACGAGTTCTTCACCGCGAAGATCGCCCTCGCGGAAGGCGCCGGTGTCCCGAGTGACGCGCTCATCCTCGACCCCGGCATCGACTTCGCCAAGCAGCGCGCCGACAATCTGCGCATCTACCGCGAGCTCGACCGCCTGCATCATTTCGGGCGCCCGATCCTGCTCCCGGTTTCACGCAAGACCGTCATCGGCGAAGTTCTCGGGATCAAGAATCCTGCGGAGCGCGACGCGGGCACGGTCGCGTGTGCCGTCCAGGGGATGCTCCGTGGCGCGTCGATCTTTCGTGTGCACAACGTGCGCGCGACCGTCCAGGCGGTCCGCATGGTCAGTGCGCTGGAAGGTGGTCGCTAATCCTGGGTCTCAGTCCGCAGCCGGAGGCGCGCGGAACCTCGGGAAAATGAATCCCGTCCGCTTCGTGTATTCCCGATAGGCTTCGCTGTAGTCGGCGAGTCGGCGCTCTTCCAGGCGCGCCCGATACACGAACAGCGAGAAGTGAAGGGTGACGATCAGCAGCATCGCGACCGAAAAATTTGCCAGAGCCAGGCCGAGGATGGCGCAGGTGTACCCAAAATAAATGGGATGCCGCACGTAGCGATACGGTCCGCGAAAAACGACTTCTCGAACGGAAACGATGAGCGCGAAAGAACGGCCCAGGCACATCACGCCCCAGGTCGAAACGGAGTAACCGATGATGGCCAGGACGAGAGCCGTGATCGCCAGGCCCGGCTGCCAACCCACTGGAATCAACACCCGCTGCCACGGCGCGGGAAAGAGCGTCACCGCCCCGTAAATGAGGAAGAAAAAACTGCCGATGATGGGGACGACGATCTCCCGGAGATTGGCGGGGCGGCGGATCGGCCGGGCATTGAGCAGGAGCATCAGGCCGACGAAAAGCTGAAGCAGGAAAAGCAGAAGATGCCGCAGGGAGGAGGCGAAATTCAGGCTCACCGCTTCGAGAGTCGGGGCGATCTGCGTGGAAAGCTGGTAAACCGCGGTCAACTCCCGCCACGCCATGAAGAAAAAGGCGAAGGGCAGAATGCGCTTCTCGAGGAAGACGGCGATGGAAGCCACGCGCGCGATGGCGCCGGTGTTTCGTTCTCCCGATTCGGAAACGTCATGCGGAGGAGTGATTGCGGCCATTCAGGTCGAGGATGGGGAGGAAGAGGGAAAGCTCCATCGAGGACTGGTGGAGCGCGTCATTGCTACCCACGTCGCGCGAAGGCTGCGATCACAAATCGAGAGCGTGACGGGCCCGCGCCGGTGCGGGGAAGAGTTCGCCGAACTGCGCGCCGAGGCAGCCCAAAGCGCGCCAGCGTGCGGGGAAATCCTCCGCTCCGCCTGAACGCCTTTCCATGACCGCCATCCCAGCCCTTGATGAGCACCTCTACCGGAAGCGCACTATGACCCGGTGCCGGGCCTCCGCCGCGTCGGCTGGTAATCCTCGCTACCGCTCAAGATCGACCGTCTCCGGCAGCCGCACGGGGACGCCGTGCCCGGCGAGGTAGTGCTTCACGTCGCTCACGGTGTATTCGCCGAAGTGGAAGATGCTCGCGGCGAGGACGGCGTCCGCTTTGCCGGAATCGAGCACTTCGACCATGTGATCGAGCGTACCCGCGCCGCCGCTGGCCACGATGGGGACGCCGACGGCTTCGCTGATGCGGCGGGTGATGCCGAGGTCGTAGCCGGCCTTGGTGCCGTCAGCGTCGATACTGTTGAGCACGATCTCGCCGGCGCCGCGTTGCACGGCTTCGATGGCCCAGGACACGGCGTCGAGGCCGGTGGGTTTGCGTCCGCCTTGGACGAAGACTTCCCAACGATCCGACGCGGTCTTTTTCGCATCGATGCTGACGACGATGCACTGGCTGCCGAAACGCTCCGCGCCGGCGCTGATGAGTTCGGGCGTGGCGATGGCGCTGGAGTTGATGCTGATCTTGTCCGCGCCGGCGTGGAGCAGCGCGTGCATGTCGTCGGTCGTGCGGATGCCGCCGCCGACGGTCAGCGGCATGAAACAATGGGCGGCCGTTCGCTGGATGACCTCAATCATTGTCGAGCGGCCGTGCGCGCTGGCGGTGATGTCGAAGAAGACCATCTCGTCGGCGCCCTGGTCGTTGTAGCGGATGGCGAGTTCGACGGGGTCGCCGACGTTGCGCAGGCCGCCTTCCTCGGCCCGGCCAAACTGCACGCCGCGGGTGACTTTGCCGTCGTGAACGTCGAGGCAGGGAATGACGCGTTTGGTCAGCATTAGTTAATATTGTGCAAAATTATGACCGATATTGACTGTCAATAGTCCAAAATCTGTAAATCCGGTTCGGGCTGATGAGAAAATTATGTTGACGAATTGTTTCAGGCTCCTTAACGATGCGAGCGTCCGGGCAGGATGGTCCTGCCGAAATTCAAACTGCAATCACTATGTCCGAAAGCAATCCCGATCCATCCGCCGACCGCACCCCGACGCCCGAGAAAAAGGCCGGGGCATTTCAAATCTCCTCCGAGCCAGTCATTGTGAGCAATGAGGAGAGGGAGAGTGTGGCCCATAAGTTCGAGATCGGTTCGGCGACGGAAAGTCCGGCAGTTGCGGCACCGGTCTTCGAGGATTTGGGGGAATTGCCGGAGAGCTATTTTGAGGACACCTTGTTTCTCGTGGCGCGCGATCCGCGCTGGCTCTTCAGCTATTGGGATTTCAATTGGGGCAAGTATGCGGCGAATGCCTTTCGCGGCGGGGTGAAGCAGTTTTTCCTGAAGATCTCCACCGCGGCGGGCGCAGATGCCGGGCTGATCGAGATCAATCCCGAGGCCCGCAACTGGTATGTCCCGGTGGGCAGTCCGGACACGGAATATTTCGCGGAGATTGGTTTCTTCGATAAAGCGGGCGTGTGGCAGAAGATTGTGCAGTCGGGGTTTGCGGCGACGCCGGCGGACGGGCTCGCGGAGGAGGCGACGGCGGATTTTGCCACGGTCCCGGCGCATCTCACCTTCGAGCGGCTGCTCGAACTCGTGAAGGAAAAGATGATCGAAGGCGAGAGTCTGATCAGTGCACTGGCGCGCATCGCAGGCGAAGGCCGGCTGGAATTCCGGGCCGGTCAGGCGCCGACCTGGACCGACGAGCAGAAGCGTTTGCTCGCCGCGCTCCTGGGCGACACGCTCATCGAGCGCCTCGGTCTTGGCTCCGACGAGATCGATCAACTGCTCCGCAAACAGCTTCAGCAGAAGCTTCACAGCGAGAGCGCGAGCGGCCTTTCCGGTGCGTTTATCGAGACGCTCGCTCCAGGGCCGACCAGCCTTTTCAGCGGCATCGGTGCGAGTTGGAGTGCGCAGCCTTTCAGCGTGAAGCGCGAGCGCGGCTTTTTTATGCACGTCAATGCCGAGATCATTTTCTACGGCGGCACGCATCCCGACGCGACCATGTGGGTCGATGGCCAGGAGATCAAACTCGCGCCGGATGGCACCTTCCGTTACCACTTCACGCTGCCCGACGGCGACTTCGCGATCCCGATCGTGGCGCAATCGCCCGACAAGGTGGAGCGCCGCTCGGCGACGCTGTCGTTTGTGCGCGGTACCTCGCGCGTCGGCGACGTGGGCTCGACTGGTCAGCCCGGCGAGTTGTCGCCGTTGATCGGGAAAAAATAACGGTTCCGCGGCGATGCTGGCGTGGGCGTCGGGCATCGCGTAAGGTCGCGGCGTTTTGAAACGCCCCACTCGCGACCGCTTCGCCGACGATTTTTTCCGCTTCCTCGAAGTCGAACGCAACGCTTCTCCGAAGACGCTGGAGAATTACCGGCACGCCCTGGCCGAGTTTCGCAACACGCCGAATCTGCCCGCATGGAAGGAACTGACGGCGGATCATTTTCGCCGTTATCTCTTCGATTGCAGCAAGCGCGGAAGGGCGCGCCCGACGATCCGGCTGCACTTCTCGGCGTTGCGCACTTTCTTCAAGTTCCTCACCGAGCGCCACGAGCTGAAGAGCAATCCGCTCACGGAAGTGCAGCTTCCGAAGCTGGAGAAAAAGCTCCCGCTGGTTTTGACGGCGAAGCAGATCGACGAACTGCTCGGTGCACCGCTGCGGGTGGAGAAGTCGAACAAGGCTCCGGTGTGGATGCCGGCGCGGGACGCGGCGATCCTCGAACTCTTCTACAGTAGCGGACTGCGGCTCGCGGAACTCGTCGCGCTCGATGTCGCGAGCGTGGACATCTATTCGGAAAGCGTGCGGGTGCTCGGCAAAGGGCGAAAGGAGCGCGTCGTCCCGGTCGGTGCGCCGGCGCTCACGGCGATCCAGAAATATCGGCAGGAGGCGAACGTGCATGCGGGCCCGCTCTTCCTCAGCAAAGTGCGCCGCCGCATGGCGCGGGCGAACGTCTGGCTCGTCCTCAAGCGTTACCTGCCGCACACCAGCATCCCGGGCAATGTCAGTCCGCATAAGCTGCGGCATAGCTTCGCGACGCATCTCCTCGACGCGGGTGCCGACTTGCGCAGCGTGCAGGCGCTGCTCGGCCACGCCAGCCTCTCGACCACGCAAATCTACACGCACGTGACCATCGAGCGGCTCAAAAGTGCTTACGACGACGCGCACCCGCGCGCCTGATCACGCCAGCTTTCGCTGGAGATTGAGGTGGAAGGTGCCGAGCGGGAATTCGTCCTCGTGGACCAGCGCGATCCAGCGTTTGAGATCGCGCTCGTCGTTGATCACCCGCTCGCCGGCTTTCCACTGCGAGGCGACGTTCGGGCGGATGGAGCGGGAGATGAGCTCGTGGCCGGCGAGCCAGAAGGCGAGCTTCGAACAATCGGCAGCGCGCTTGTAGAGGGAGGTCAATTCTCCACGCAAGCCGCGGATGCCGTCCGCCAAAGCGTCCCAGCGGATCGTGAGCCGGTTGTCGCGCCAGACGAGCACGTCGTGCTGGTGGAGATACGCGAAGAGCAACTGGCCGCCGAGCGCGTCGTAGTTGCGCACGCGCGGGCCGGTGATCGGGAAGCGAAAGACGCGGTCGAGCACGATGGCCCAGGTGACGTAGCGCGCGAAGGGGAAGCCCTCCGCCGCCAGTCGCGCGGCTTCTTCAAAGCTGCGCAGATCGACGCGCAATTCTTCCAGCCCGTACATCCAATACGGCGCACGTTGCCGGATCATGAACGGATCGAACGGGAGTTCGCCGACGCTGTGCGAAGCGTCGTGAATCAAGTCCCAGAGCGCGGTCGTATCTTCGATGAGCGGGAGTGAGCCCAGCCAGAATTCCAACTCGGGAAAGAGCGTGAGCCCGACCACCTCAGCCGCCCGCCGGGTGCATTTTTGCAAACGTCGCGCTTCGCGATCGCAGAAGATGGTCGCGAACTGATTCGTCGGACGCGCGGCGACGGAGACGGTCTCGGGGAAAAGGACCGCGCACTCGCTCGCATAGCCGTCGGTGAAATCGACGAGATGCCCCGGTGCGAATTTCGGATTGCGATAGGCGGTGTGTTCGAGGGCATTCAGCCAGTCGGGCCACGGCATCTGCATGATCAGCGCCTCGAAGCGCGTGTCGCTGGAAGCATTCGGTGTGTAAAGCGGGAAAAGGACGAGGTGTTCCCGCCCGTCGCACCGGTCGCGCTGCGGCTGGAACGCGGCCAGGGAAGCCGCGAAATCCGGCCGGGGAAATCCGGCGCTCTGCCAGGCGGCGAAGTCGCGCGCGAGCGCGTCGAAATACTCGTGCTGATGCGGCAAGCCCGCGCGGAGCGCGTCGAGACGCCGGGTCACTTGCTCGACCAATCGCGTGGCCGCCGCATGATGCTCCGCGGGCACGCCGCCGTCCGGCTGTTGCCGCCCGCGCAGGTCATTGATCGAGGCTTTGAGATCCAGCCAATCAACGTTCGGGGCGGCGTCCGGTGGGGGCGCTGTCGATGCTGCCTGCACGGCCGGAACGGCGAGCCAGTAGAGAAGATTCAGCCACAGTTGCCGGTGATCGAACTCTGCAAACCGTTCATCGCCGAAGAGCATGGAATCGGTGACCACCGCGACGCGGCCCGCGCCCAGCGCGGCGTGGCCAATCAGCCCGGCATCAGGCGGACTGGCTCGCGAAGAGGTTTTCCAAGCGAGACGTGCCTGGCCTTCCGCGGCGCACCAACCGGCGCGGTAAAAGCACGCGCGCTCGACGCCATGGCCCAGCGGCGTGTCATCCGCCGATGTGCCGAAGAGCCATTCGGGATTGCCCGCGACGCAGGCGGAATGGTCAAACGCCGTGCCGTTCACCACCCGCAGGCCGGACGGCGCGAGGAGGTCGTTGAGATTGTCGCCGTATTTGGCGTGCTCGTATTCGGTGATGACGAGCAAGCCGCCTCCGCCGCGCACGAAAGCCTGGACAGCTTCGATCTCCGCAGCCGAAAGGGCCGGGGTGCCACCGGAGGTCGTGCGCTCCCACCGCGCATCGCAGGGATGGGCCAGGACGAGCACCTCAGTCCCGGACAACGCGTCGGCGGTGAGCGGCGTGGCGATATTGCGGGCCACGATGAAGTCGCGCCCGGAGAGCGCCGCCGCGGCCTGGGCGTAGGAGGAGTTGGCCGCGCGTTCCGGCTCCATCTCGCGGGCGCGCTCCGCCGAGATCGACCAGCTCTCGCTGTGAAATTCGTCGAACAGAATGCGGGCGATTTTGCGCTGCGCGGGATTCATTGTGGCTTCTCGCCCAGCTTACGCGTGCCGAGTCACTTCGCCAAATCGGCGGCGTCCCGGACGAAAGCGGCGACATCTTCCGCCGTCGTATCCCAGGAGCACATGAGCCGTGCGGCCCCATCCGGGCCGACATCGGTGTAGAACTGCCAGCCCCCGGTGCGGAGGCGCTCAATGACGGGCGTGGGGAGCATGGCGAAGACCGCATTGGCCTGACGCGGGTAGGCGATCTCGACACCGGAGAGAACGCGCAGTCCGCGCTCCAGTTCAGCGGCCATCGCATTGGCGTGCGCGGCGTGCCGCAGCCACGCACCATCGCGCAGCATGCCGACCCACGGCGCGGCGAGGAACCGCATCTTGGAGGATAGTTGTCCGCTCTGCTTGCGGCGAAAGGTGAAGTCGCGGGCGAGATGTTTGTCGAAAAAAACGAGCGCCTCGCCGCACGCCATGCCGTTCTTAGTACCGCCGAGCGTGAGCACATCCACCCCGGCTTCCCACGTCACGGCGCGCGGGGCGACGCCGAGTGCGGCGACGGCATTGGCGAAGCGCGCGCCATCCATGTGCAGGTGCAATTTCAGTTGATCCACCGTGGCGCCGATGGCCGCGATTTCATTCACCGAATAGACGGTCCCAAGCTCCGTGGATTGAGTGAGGCTGACGAGGCGCGGCTTGGGATGATGGACGTCGGTGCGCGCGGTGGCGGCGCGCTCGATTTCCGCGAAGCTGAGTTTGCCTTGTTCGCCGGGCAGCGGGACGAGCGAGAGGCCGTGTGCAAAGAACCCAGGTGCGCCGCATTCGTCGGTGGCGAGGTGCGCGTGCTGGTGGCAAATCACACTTTCGAAAGGCAGGCACGTTGCGGCGGCAGCGAGGGAATTGGCTGAGGTGCCGTTGAAAACAAAGAAGACCTCGCAATCGGTCTCGAAGACTTCGCGAATCAACCTCGTGGCCTCCGCCGTCCACGCATCCGCACCGTACGAGGGAGCATGGCCGGGGTTCGCTTCTTCCATCGCTGCCCACGCTTCCGGGCAGATGCCGGCGAAATTATCGCTGGCGAAATGGCGGCGCGGTGAAGCGGCGTTCAGGCCCATAGGGTGCGGTCGAGGGTGCGATACTGGATGGCTTCGCCGACGTGTTCCGCGAGGATCGGCCCGGAGCCGGCGAGATCGGCGATGGTGCGCGCGACCTTGAGAATGCGGTCGTAGGCGCGGGCGCTGAAATTGAGCTCGGTCATGGCCATCTTCATCATCCCTTCCGCGGCTTCGTCGAGCTGGCAATGAAGCTTGATGAGCTGCGCCGACATGCGCGAATTGCAGCGCGTTTTGCCGTGCTGCTCGAAGCGATGACGCTGCACTTCCCGCGCGGCTTTCACCCGCTCACGGATGGCTTCGGAGGCTTCGCCGGGGACGTTGCTGGAGATGTCGCGATACTGGACGGCGGGAACTTCGACGTGAATATCGATGCGGTCGAGGAGTGGGCCGGAGATGCGGTCGCGGTAACGCTGTACGTCGATCGGCGAGCAGCGGCACTCCCGTTTCGGATCACCGAAGTAGCCGCATTTGCAGGGGTTCATGGCGGCGACGAGCATGAAGTCGGACGGGAAGGTCATGGAACCGGCGGCGCGCGTGATGGTGACGCGGGCGTCTTCGAGCGGCTGGCGCATGACTTCGAGGGTCTGGCGGCGGAACTCGGGGAGTTCGTCGAGGAAGAGGACGCCGTTGTGCGCGATGCTGATTTCGCCGGGCGTGGGATTCACGCCGCCGCCGAGCAGGCCGACATCCGAAATGGTGTGGTGTGGCGAACGGAAGGGGCGGGTCGCGACAAAGGAATGCTCAGGGTCGAGGAGCAGCCCGCAGATGCTGTGGATCTTGGTGGACTCGATCGCCTCCTCGAGCGTCATCGGCGGGATGATCGTGGGGATGCGTTTGGCGATCATCGACTTGCCTGAGCCCGGCGGGCCGATGAAAAGGGCGTTGTGATTGCCGGCGACGGCGACTTCGATGGCGCGCTTCACATGGTGCTGTCCACGCACGTCGGAGAAATCCACGTCGTAGTTCTGATGACGCGCGAAGAACTGGGAGATGTCCTCACGGGTTGGGGTGAGGGTTTTTTCGCCGGTGAGAAACTCGAAGGCCTCGCGCAGATTGCGCACGCCATAGACTTCAATGCCCTCGACCATGGCGGCCTCGCGGGCATTGGCTTCCGGGACGACGACCGCCTTTCGGCCACGCCGTCGCGCTTCGATCGCGACGGGCAGCACGCCTTTGACCGGGCGGACCTGGCCGGTCAGCGCAAGTTCGCCGACAAAACAAAACTGCTCCACGTTCGGCAGATCGACCTCAGCGCCTACGGCGATCATCCCAAGGGCAATCGGCAGATCGAAACTCGGCCCTTCTTTTTTTACGTCTGCCGGAGCGAGGTTGATCGTGGTCCGCCCGCGCAGCCAATGATAACCGCTATTGCTGATGGCGGTCGTGACGCGGTCGCGGCTTTCCTTCACCGCGACATCTGGCAGACCGACAACGACAATGACCGGGCTGCCAGACGCGCCATTGACTTCGATTTCCACCTCGAAGGCGTCCACACCAAAAACTGCGGCTGAATAGACTTTCGCCAACACATGAGGACGTTGCCAGAGAGGCTGGAGGAAGTAAAAAGGTTTGAACAGCGGCTAAGAAAGCCTGTCAGAACGCGTAATGCTTAACTGCATTGACTACTGACTGTCTGAGATAAATAATTTTCTTGGAACGGGTCTGATTGAAGCCATTGTCAATACAACAAAGCCGCAGCACCCGCGAAATTTCCCATCAAACACAACCAAAGAGCATCCGATAGACGTTCAACTCTACGCACACAAACTGCTTAATAGAAAGTCTGAGGCACCCAAAATGAACTACAAGTCTGGCGAAGATTCCGACTCTGGAATCAAAATCTATCTGCGTGAGATCGGGCAAATCCCGCTTCTGACGCCGGATCAAGAGATCGAACTCGCCGCGAAAATCAAAAAGGGCGATAAAGCGGCTCGTTCACTCATGATCCGCTCGAATTTGCGGCTCGTGGTCAAGATTGCGCACGACTATGCCAATCTTGGGCTGCCGTTGCTCGATTTGATTTCCGAAGGCAACATCGGCCTGATGAAGGCCGTCGAGCGCTTTGACCCCGCGAAGGGCGGCAAGCTCTCCACGTATGCCGCCTGGTGGATCAAGCAGTCGATCAAGCGTGCGCTGGCCAATCAAAGCAAGACCATCCGTCTGCCGGTCCATCTCGTGGACAAAATCTCGAAAATGCGCCGGGTCGCGCTCCAGATGAGCGAGGAACTGGGTCGGGAGCCGACCGACGATGAACTGGCCGAAGAAGTCGGGTTGTCGTCTGGCAAGATTTCGCAACTGAAGACGGTTTCCATTCGTCCGGCTTCCCTGGACGCTCCGATCAGTGACGACGACTCGACCGAGTTTGGCGAGATCGTCGGCGACTTGGAGGCGTTGACGCCGTTTGAACAATTGCGCGATCAGAATTTGCGCGACGAAGTGAGCGACCTGCTCGGAGTCCTCGATGAGCGTGAGAAGAAGATCATCTTTTCCCGCTTTGGTCTCGACGGTGGCAAGGCCAAGACCCTCGAAGAAGTCGGCAAGAAGTTCGGCGTTACCCGTGAGCGCATCCGCCAGTTGCAGAATATCGCGCTGATGAAACTCCGTCGGGCGTTGCAGAAGAAAGAAAAGCCCATTGACCATCTGCTGCCCACGCACGCTGGCGATTTCGAGGACTGATCGCTGCGTTACCAATCACAAAAGGGCGCGTCCGCTGAGGACGCGCCTTTTTTGTGGTCAGGGCACGACGCGGAGTTGGATGGTGTCGAAGCGCTCCTCGCCCGCGAGCATGTCGCTAACGATGACGAGATGATCGCCGGATTTGGCCAGGCCTTCCTCGACCAGCTTGTTCATCGCGGCGCCGATTGTGCGGTTGGGATTTGGGTCGAAGGCCAGATGGTGCGGGTAGGTGCCCCAGTTGATGACAAGTTTGCGGCAGACTTCGTAGGTCGGAGAGAATGCGTAAATCGGCGCATTCGGTCGCAGATTTGAAACGAAGTCGGCCATCGTTCCGCGCCGGGTAAAGACGAGGAGTTTGGCCTCGGGCAATGAGTTGGCGAGCGACACCGCGGAGCGCACCGTTTTCTGGCGGTCATCTTCGAGAATCGCATCCTCGGCAAATCCGGCGCCGCCGCTGCGCTCGATGCGGATGGCGACCGTATTCATCACCTCGACACATTTGACCGGATATTTACCGACGGTCGTCTCGCCGCTGAGCATGATCGCATCGGCCTGCTCGAAGACCGCATTGGCGACGTCGGTGATCTCGGCCCGAGTCGGCACCGGGTTGGTGATCATCGACTCCAGCATGTGCGTGGCCACGATGACGGGCACGCCTTTCGCGAGGCAGCGCTTGACGATGCGCCGCTGGATGATCGGCAGTTCTTCCATCGGGCATTCGATGCCCAGGTCGCCACGCGCGACCATGATCACGTCGGTCGTCTGGATGATTTCCTTGATGTTCTTCACCGCGAGCTGGTCTTCGATCTTCGCGATGATGCGCGCGCTGGAATCGTGCGCACGCAGCACCTTGCGCAGCACGTCGATGTCACTCGGTTCGCGGCAAAAGCTGAGGGCGACGAAGTCCACGTGCATCTCCGCGCCGACCGCGACATCGGCCAGATCTTTCTCGGTGAGCGGCGGCAGGTTCACTTTCACGCCGGGCAGGTTGATGTGGCGGCGGGAGCCCATCACGCCGGGGGTCAGCACTTTGCAGCGGATCTTGCTTCCATCTTTGGTTAGCACCTTCATGTGCAGATTGCCATTGTCCACGAGCACCGTGTCACCGGCGGAAATATCGTCGATCAGCCCGTCGTAATTCACGCCGACGGAATAAACCTCCTCGCTTTGCTCTCCGCGCACGGTGAATTCGAAGATATCGCCGACCTTCAGATCGAGCTTTGTCGGCAGGTCGCCGGTGCGGATGGCCGGGCCTTGTGTATCCATCAGGATGCCGACGACGATGCCGAGTTCCTTGGCGATGGCGCGGATGCGCGGAATGATCTGGCGCACCCAATCGTGGGTCGCGTGGCTCATGTTTAGCCGGAAGATATTGGCTCCGGCGGTAATCATCGCGTGCAAGACTTCCGCCGACTCGGTGGCCGGCCCCAAGGTGCAAATGATTTTGGTTTTTCGCATGCGCGAACAAAGCGGGCGCCCTTCGCAAAGGCGAGTTGAAACGCGCACCGGCTCGCTTCCCGCCGGCTTTTTAGGGCGCTTCCTGGGCGACCGGGCGCGGTGCGGGGCGCAGCTTCCAGGAGGTCGTTCGCGCGTGTTCCTGCGAGCCGGCGCTGAGCTTGAAGACTGACATCGACCGCGGCACGAGCGTGAGTTCGTCGCTGGAATTGTGCGCCGTCGGCGTGTCGAGAAAGCCGGCCTCGTTCTCCGTGTCGATAATGCGCTCCCAGGCCACCTTCTTCCGCCCTGGCAGCACGAACTTCACCGGCTCGTGGTGCGCGTTGAACAGGATCATAAACGTGTCGTCTTGGATCGGCTGGCCGTAGTAGTCGCGCACGTCTTCCGCGAAGCCCATGAGCACGACGCCGATGCAGCGGATGAAACTGCGATTCCAATGGTCCTCGGTCATTTCCGAGCCATCCGCATTAAACCACAACAAGTCCTTCGCCTCCATCCCGCGAATCTTCCGGCCTTGGAAAAATTTCGGCCGCCGGAAGATCGGATGGTCACTGCGGAAGTGGATGAGCCGGGCGGTGAAATCCTGCTGCTGCTGCTGCCAGGGCAGACGCTCCCACGAGAGCCAGCTCAGTTCGCTGTCCTGACAATAGGCGTTGTTGTTGCCATTCTGCGTGCGCCCGTATTCGTCGCCGCCGCAGAGCATCGGCACACCCTGCGAGAGGAAAAGCGTCGCCAGAAAATTCCGCTGCTGGCGCCGCCGCAGCTTGATGATTTCCTCGTCTTCGGTCGGTCCTTCGACGCCGCAATTCCACGAGCGCCCGCTGTTGTCGCCGTCGCGATTGGCTTCGAGGTTGGCCTCGTTGTGCTTCTCGTTGTAGCTCACGAGATCGTTCAAGGTGAACCCGTCGTGCGCGATGATGAAGTTGATACTCGCGTAAGGCCGGCGGCCATCGCGCTGGTAAAGATCGGAGCTGCCCGTGAGCCGATAGGCAAACTCCGAGATATGCTCGTCGCCTTTCCAATACCCGCGCACGCAGTCGCGATATTTCCCGTTCCATTCCGCCCAGAGCACCGGGAAATTCCCGACCTGATAGCCGCCTTCGCCCACATCCCACGGCTCCGCGATCAGCTTCACCTGCGAGAGCACCGGATCCTGATGGATGATGTCGAAGAAGCCGCCAAGCTTGTCCACATCGTGCAGTTCCCGCGCGAGCGTCGAGGCGAGATCGAAACGGAACCCGTCCACATGCATCTCGAGCACCCAGTAGCGGAGCGAATCCATGATGAGCTGGAGCACGCGCGGGTGCATCATGTTCAGGGTGTTGCCGCAGCCGGTGTAGTCCACATGGTAGCGTTTGTCCTTTGGCGAAAGACGGTAGTACGACGCGTTATCCACGCCGCGGAAACAGAGCGTCGGTCCGAGATGATTCCCCTCGGCCGTGTGGTTATAGACCACATCAAGGATCACCTCGATCCCGGCCGCGTGCAGGTTCTTCACCATCTGCTTGAACTCCGCGACCTGCCCGCCCTCCATGCCGCTCGCCGCGTAGGGGGCGTGCGGCGCGAGATAGCCGATCGAGTTGTAGCCCCAGTAATTCGTCAGCCCCTTCTTCGCGAGGAAGTCGTCGTTGATGAAGTGATGCACCGGCAGCAGTTCCACCGCGGTCACGCCGAGCTTCTTGAAATAGTCGATCGCGAACGGCGTTCCGATCGCCGCGTAAGTACCGCGCAATTCCGCGGGGAGATGCCGACACAGCTTGGAGAAGCCTTTCACATGGATCTCGTAGATGACTGAGCGAGGCAGCGGCGTCGCCAGTTGGCGGTCGTTGCCCCAGTCGAAGTGGTTGTCCACCACCACGCACTTCGGCACGCCGAAAGCATTGTCGCGCTGGTCGATTACCAAATCGGGATCCTTCGTCACGCCGGTCTGGTAGCCAAACATCTCCTCCCCCCACTCGATCTCCCCCGCGATCGCCTTGGCGTATGGATCGATGAGCAGCTTCGCCGGATTGAACTTGTGCCCCGCCTTCGGCTCATACGGCCCATACACGCGGTAGCCGTAGAGTTGTCCGGCCTTCACGCCCGGCAGAAAGCAATGCCACACCTGGTCCGTGTGTTCGCTCAGGCGGATCCGCACCGTCTCATGCGGCGCGCTCGCATGATCGAAGAGACAAAGATCGACCCCGGTCGCGTTCTCCGAGAAGAGCGCGAAGTTCACGCCTTGTTCCATCACCGTCGCGCCGAGCGGATAGGATAGGCCCTGCCAGACTTGTGTTTGAATCATGAAATTCCCTATTTGCCCCCGCGCGTGTGGTCAGTCCTTTTGCAGGACTTTCAACGCGCGTTTGGTGTCATCCACCCGCAGGACGAGCAGCCCCTTTTTCGCTCCCGGGCTGGTCGCGAGATAGGCGTATTCGATATTGATCTTCGCCTTGGCCAGCTTCTTCGAAAGCCGCGCCAGCGACCCTGGTTTGTTGGCGTTTTCGATCATCAGCACCTTGCTCTCGACCGCCAAAACCCCGCGCTCCTCGAAAATGTGCAGCGCCTGTTCATGATCGCTCACGACCATTCGAACCACCGAATGATCCGCGGTGTCCGAGATCGTCAGCGCGAAAATATTGACCTTCACCCTGGCCAGTTCCTCGCAGACATCCGCGAGTGTGCCGGGTTTGTTGGCGAGAAAGACGGAAAGTTGTTTGGCGATTTCCATGAGGAGAGTGTGCCTACCACCGCACCCGCTCTCAACCCCCAATTCGCATCCGCGCCTTAACTCGCGGACGACAAAAGAATTGGCGTCCCGATGAGATCATAGACCTGCGTCCCGGTGATCTCGACATCGATGAACTCGCCGACCGGCGCGGGGCGGCTCAGGAGGATGCGGCCATCAATGTCCGGGGCGTCGGCGGCCGCGCGGGCGACGAGCGGCTGATCGACCAGCACACGAAGCCGCTGGCCGATGTTCGCCTCGGAAACTTCGCGGGCGATGCGTTGTTGGAGCTTCATCGCGCGTTTGTAGCGGGCGGCTTTCACTTTCGTCGGAAGCTGGCCTTCCATCTTGGCGGCGCGCGAGCCTTCCTCCTGCGAGTAGGTGAAGACGCCGAGCCGCTCGAAGCGCGTGCGTTCGATGAAATCGAGCAGGTATTGAAACTCTTCCTCGGTCTCGCCGGGAAAGCCGACGATGAACGTGGTGCGAATCGCAATGCCCGGGATGCCGGCGCGGATGCGGGCGATGAGCGTCTCAATGTGTTCGCTGCTCGTCTCGCGCCGCATCAGCTCGAGCATGCGGGGGTGAATGTGCTGGAGCGGAATGTCGATGTAGCGGCAGACGTGTTTGCTCGCTGCGATGGCGGCGATCAACTCGTCGCTCCAATGCGCCGGGTGCGTGTAGAGCAGGCGAATCCAGAACTCGCCCTCAATCTTGTCGAGCTCGCCAAGGAGCTTGGTCAGCGTCGGGCCGCGCGAGCTATCGACCTGCTGGCGCGGACCGGCCTTTTCTGCCCATAGATCCATGCCGAAGTAGGTGGTGTCCTGGCTGATGAGGTTGATCTCTTTCACGCCCTCGGCGACCAGCGCGCGGACTTCGGCAACCACGCTCGCGATGGTGCGCGAACGATGTTTCCCGCGCATCTGCGGGATCACGCAGAAGCTGCACGGGTGGTTGCAGCCCTCGGCGATCTTGGTGTAGGCGGTATGCGCCGCGGTGAGGCGGAAGCGCGGCGTGTCGTAGTCGGGGATGTAAACCGGCTTGCGCGTAACGAGGTTGAGCGGCTCCCACTTTTCATCGACGAGCGTCTTCGCCGCGCCGGTTGCGACGGTGGCGGTGTGGTTCGGCCGCGCGAAAACCTGCTCGATGATCCTGGCCGCCTCCGCGACCTGATCGAGCCCGATGAACGCATCGACTTCCGCCATCTCGCTCGCGAGTTCCTTGGAAAAGCGCTGCGCCATGCAGCCGCTGACGATGAGCTTCTGCCCGGCGCGCCGTTTTAGCCCGCGCGCCTCGTGCGCTTCGAGAATCGCTTCGATGGATTCCTCCTTGGCCGAATCGATGAAAGCGCAGGTGTTGACGATGAGCACGTCTGCTTCCTCCGCGTTGCTCGTGATTTCCATCCCGCGCCCGAGCACGCCACCGAGCATGATCTCGGCATCGACGAGATTTTTGGCGCAGCCGAGGCTGATCATGCCGACTTTCTTCGGCGGTGCGGTGAGGGTGGACATGGCGGCGGGCTTAGTCGGCGAAGATGCCGGGCGCGTCAACAGGCGCTATTGCACCGGGACGCCCGTCGGCTGAAAGGCGTAGGGCAGGCCGTTTTTGGTGATCTGCACCGCCGCCGGGTCGCGGGCTTCGATGAAAAAGCGCGCGCCCTTGAGCTTGAGCGGATTGGCGTTGGGATAGACGTAGTCTTCGAAGATCGGCGGTGCCTTCGGGTCGTCCTTGCGCACCGTGACCCAGGTTTTTTTCACCGTGGCGACGAGGACTTCATTCATCCCCGGGGGGCGCGCCGCAGGGTTGCCAGTGCCCACGGGCGAAGGAGTGACGAAATCCCGTTCGGGCGGTTTCAGGCCCGGGGTGGCGGCGGCGAGCGGCGCGGGGTTGATGGTGCCGGGCGTGGCCGGAGTCAGGCGAGGGACGGGAACCGAGCCCGGGGTGGTGGCTTTGGGCTGGGGGGTGGTGCCTGGGGTGGGAGAGTCCATGACGAAGGCGGCGTCGGGATTGGGAGTCGGCGTCGCGGTTTGCTCGGGATTCGTCGCTTTGACGGTCGGCTCGCCTTTGATCCGCTCGTAATTTCGGTAAACCCACGAGCCCGCCAGGCCGAGGCCGATGAGAATAATGAAGAAGAACAGGGGCGCGAAGGACGGTGCGCGGCGGTCTTCGCGCCGGATGGGCATCGTCTCGTGTTTGGTCGCCGGCGCGTTGCTCAGATACTGATAGTCGCTGACGCTGATCGGATTCGCGTTGTCGAGCGTGCGGGCAAAGTCCTCGACATTGACCTTCAGGAAGCGGCCGTAGATTTGCAGAAAGCCCCGCGCGTAAATGTTGTTGGCGAAGCGCGAGTAGTCGTCGTTTTCGAGCGCAGCGATCTTGTCCGGCCGCAGCTTGGTGGCGTGCGCCGCTTCGTCGATGGTCAGGCCGCGATCGAGACGGGCCTGATGGAGTTTTTTGCCTACGGATTCGACCATATTGCGCGGGGAACTAGCTGGCCGCGGGGGCCATCCATAGCACGGAACTTGGCGCCGCGCAGGGGCAAGCTTTCCGGCGACGCGCGAGGAGCGCGTCCGAAAAGGGAGGTCGATAAAAGTAGGCGATCCGTGTTTCCATTAGAACTGTCGTTCCGGGGGAGGAAGTGCGCCGGGGAATCGGGCGCGGTGACGAGGCTCAAGCCATGGCGTCGAGATCGACCAGGATGTCGCGGGGCTTGGCGCCTTCGCCGGGCCCGACGTATCCGCGAGCCTCGAGGATGTCAAGGATGCGGGCCGCGCGGGTGTAGCCGAGGCGGAGGCGGCGCTGGAAGAGCGAGGTCGAGGCTTTCTTCTCCTGGCGCATGACTTCGATGCATTTCTCGACGAGTTCCTCGTCCTCGTCGCTCACTTCCTCCTCTTCGTCTCCGCTGTCGCCGGATTCGAGGCGCTGGGTGATCGCGGCTTCAAAGACAGGTTCGCTCTGCGACGACGCGTGATCGACGACCTTCTTGATCTCGTCGTCGGTTACGAGCACGCCCTGGGCACGGATCATCCGCGAGGTGCCGGGTGGGCGATACATCATGTCGCCCTGGCCGAGCAGCCGCTCGGCGCCGTTTTCATCGAGGATGACGCGCGAATCCAGGCCGCTGGCGACCTGGAAGGCGATGCGGCAGGGGACGTTGGCCTTGATCACGCCGGTGATGACGTCGGCGCGCGGGGTCTGCGTGGCGATGATCATGTGGATGCCGGCGGCGCGCGCTTTCTGCGTGATGCGGGCGATGGCGCTTTCCACGTCGGCCGGCGCGGTTTGCATGAGGTCGGCGAGTTCGTCCACGATGATGACGATGTAGGGCATCCGATCCGGGATGATGAGGTCGTCTTCCCGCGTATTGCGCGGCGTGGTCATGCGCGTAATCCGCTCCTCGGAACTCAGGCCCTCAACGCCCGGCGCGCCCGGTTTCGGTTTGGCGACGTTGAAAATCTCGTCGTCGCTCATCGCGTCGAAATCGACCGTTTGCTCAGTTTGGGGATCGACGGTCGGGGGGGCGATCACGGCGATGGCGGGAACTGCCGCGGCGGCGGCGGCAGCTTTCTTGAACAGGTCGTTTTCGTCCAGTTCGGCCTCCAGTTCCTTCTGGGTTTTCGCTTTGGGGCGTTCGTTGAAGGTGCCGATGTTGCGCACGCCAGTCTTGGCGAAGATGGCGTAGCGTTTTTCCATCTCGTCGATCGCCCAGCGCATCGCGAGCAGGACCTTCTTCGGGTCGGTGACCACGGGCATCACGAGATGCGGCAGGGTGTTGTAGATCTGCATCTCGACGACCTTTGGATCGATCATGATGAAGCGCAGATCCTCGGGCGTGAACCGATAAAGGATCGAGGCGATGATCGAGTTGATGCAGACGCTTTTCCCCGAGCCGGTGGTGCCGGCGACCAGCCCGTGAGGCATGGCGGCGAGATCGGCGATAATCGTTTTGCCATACACGTCCTTGCCGAGCGCGATGGGGATTTTCGCCTTGGTTTGCTGGAAGTCGTCGGAGTCGAGCAACTCGCGGAGCGTGACCTTCTGCTTCTTGGAATTGGCGATCTCGATGCCCACGGTGTCTTTGCCGGGAATGGGCGCGAGGATGTTGATGCGTTCGGCGCGAGTGGCGCGGGCGATGTCGCGCTCGAGGCTCACGATCTTGTCCACCCGCACGCCCTTCGCCGGATAGACTTCGTAACGGGTGATCGTCGGGCCGCGCGTGATGTCGCCCCGCGAAACGATGATGCCGAACTGCGCGAGCGTTTCGATGACGTTGTCCTGGATGGCGAGGAGCTCGGACGGGTCCGCGGCCTGACGACCTTCGGTTTCAAATGGGTCGAGCAGATCGAGCGATGGCAGTTCGTAGTCCTCGCAGGAGAAGGAAGTGAGCGGCGCAAACTTGTCCTTCTTCTCCTTTTTCTTCGGTGGCGGTGGCAGCGAACTGTCGATGATCTGCGGCTGGGGACGCGCGGGTTCGGGTTCGGCCAGAAGCTCCAGCATGGCGGCGGGTTCGGCGGATTCTGCGGAAGGCGGAGTGCCCTTTTTCGCCATGCTCTTTTCCAGCTTCCGGCGTTCGCGGTCGAGGCGGGCGGATTCGAGGTCGAGGCGTTGCTGTTCGTCGGCGCGGGCCATTTGCGCGGCGCGGCGCTTTTCCATCCAGAGGCCCGGCCAGGCGGCGATCTGCCGGGCGGCCGAGATCGGATGGAGGCCGGTGAGCAGGATGAGGCTGGAGACGTAGAGCAGGAGGAGGACGATGATCGAACCGGGGCCGCCAATGAGATTGCGGAGCAATAGGTCGCCGATCCATTTGCCGACCCAGCCGCCGGCGCCGGCGATGTTCAGCCGCTCCATGTCGAGCAGCCCGGGAAACCGCTGCGCGAGGCACGCGCCGGAAGCGACGAACGCCACCGCCCACCAGGCCCGGGCGGTGAGCCGCTGATCGGGATTGAGCAGCTTCATGCCGCCGTAGCCGAGGAGCAGGGCGGCGACGAGATACGAGGCGGCGCCGAGGAAAGCGTAGCTGCTACAAGCGACGATGGCCCCGCTGCGCCCGATGAAATTGAGGACCGGCCCGCGCGGCGAGGCGACGCTGCTCAGCGGGAACCAACTCGGCACATCCGCCGGCGTGTAGGAGATGAGCGCGAGAAAGAGCAGCGTGCCGAGGCCGAGCAGCACCAGGCTGAGAACTTCGTGCAGGGAGTGGGTGTGGTTTTCCTGGGCGCGAGCCATTGGGCGGGATAGTAGCTGCATCGTGGTGGCTTTCAATATGGGAACATGCGCTGGGCCACGACCACGTTTTTTTGCTGGCGCGGCAGCGGTCGCGGCTCGCACCTTACGAACACTATGGATCAGCCCCTCGTCTTCGAACCGCTCTTCATGGAACGCGTCTGGGGAGGGCGACGCCTGGAGACCCTGCTCGGCCGGCGCCTGCCGCCGAGCGTGCGGATCGGCGAATCGTGGGAGCTGGTCGATCGCGAGGAAGCGCAGAGCGTGGTGCACGACGGGCCGCTCCGCGGCTGGACGCTGCACGAACTGTGGTGCGAACGCCGCGCGCAAATTTTTGGCTCCGGCCTCGCGGCCACCCCGCGCTTTCCGCTGCTTTGCAAGATCCTCGACGCGCAGGAACGTCTCTCGGTGCAGGTCCATCCGCCGGCGGAGGTGGCGCCACGGCTCGGCGGCGAGCCGAAGACGGAAATGTGGTATTTGCTCGATGCCCTGTTCGACAGCGATCTCTACGCGGGGCTGAGGCGGGGCGTGACGCGCGCGGGCTTCGAGCAGGCGCTGCGCGAAGGGCGCGTGGCGGAGCAGATTCACGGCTTCCCGATCAAGTCGGGCGACACGATGTTCATCCCCAGCGGACGCGTGCATGCCATCGGCGCGGGCAATCTGATCGTCGAAATGCAGCAGAACAGCGACACGACCTACCGCGTCTTCGATTGGAACCGCCTCGGGCTCGACGGCAAGCCGCGGAAGTTGCACGTCGGGGAATCCTTGGAGTCGATCAATTTCGAAGACATCGAGCCCGGGATCGTCGAGCCGCGCGGGGAGGTGCTCGTGGAGTGCCCGCTTTTTGAGGTGGAGAAGTGGGTGCTCTCGGGGCCACGCACGAGCACGGGCGCGGGGTTCGCCATTTTCACCGTGGTCGAGGGTGCGGTCGAATGCGGGGCGCGGCAGTTTTCGCGCGGCGCGTTCTTCCTCCTGCCGGCCTGCTCGGCGGATCGTGAAGTGCGTCCGCTGAGTGCCGATGCGAGCGTCTTGCGGACGACGGTGCCGGGGCAGGGTTAGGGGCGGCGGAATGTAATCGGAGGGACGCGCTCCCGCGCGCCCCTGTCCTCGAAGCAGGAAATGGGGCCATGCAGGTGCATGTCCCTCCGAGGTCAGGCCCGGGTGCCGCCGAGGCGGCGGTTCGCGGGCCAGCGTTTGAGCACGCGCGCGCCGTCGATCTTCCACCCGTCTTCCTCTCGGATGAGGCTGTACGTGCACGGCACGATGTCGCCTTCCGGCAGGAAAAAGTAGGCGGGGATGAAAGCGCGCCGGCCTTCGAAACGCACCGCCCCAAACTCGACGCGCGTCGCCCGCAGCAGTCCCGGATATTCCGTGCGGGCCAGATCGGTGAAGGCTTCGAGATTGAACTTCTCCTGAAAACCCATCGAGACCTGCCGGTAGGCGCCGGAGTAATCGTCCGCCCGAAAGGCGCTCAGTTGTTTCCAGACGACGTCGTAAAGTTCGCCCGGCGGGGTGGCCTGCCAGCGACGTTCGAGGACGCGCTGAAAAAGGGTCGCCGCTGCGCAAGTGACGAAGAGCGCCGCGAGCAGGCAGAGCTTGGTCGTGCGGTTCATGAGCGCGGGCCGGAAGCCGCCTCGCGGGCCAGCCGTTGCAGATACGGGAAAGTGTAAAGCCCGGTGCCGTGCCCATCCGCCCACGCCGGTTGCACCGCATACCCGCCGACCACCGCCACCCCGCGCAACTCGAAGCTCGCCGGGATGTAGCTCACTGCCGGGCGAACCACGCGCCCGAGCACATCCGGCTCCCCGCCGCAGGCCGCGCACGGGCAGGCCCGGCGCAGCGCCTCCAGCGGCAGGTAAGACTCCGTAGCGTCGCTCCACGCGACCGCCAACTCGGTGCCGATAGCTTGGATGTTCGTGGGCGTGAGGCGATCAGACATGGCGGCAGTGGACGAAAGGTGGCGTACCCGCGGTCACTTTCCAAGCCCTGTTGCGCTCGCCCGGGGAGATCACGGAAGCGTTTGGTCAGACGTTTGATTGGCTGAAAACGGCAACGCTAGTCGTCGAATCCGCCCGCGGCTTCCGGCTTCCACGCCTTTCCGGTGCGGGAGCCAAAGATGGCGGTCCCCACGCGAACGAGCGTCGCGCCTTCCTCGATCCCGATCGCGTAATCGCCGCTCATGCCCATGGAAAGCCGGGGAAGGGGAACGCGGAATTCGGTCTGCAAAGCATCGCGCAGCTCGCGCAGCGCGACGAAATGCGGACGCGAGTCCTCGACCGTCGGCGCCAGCGGCGCGATCGTCATCAGCCCCTCGATTTGCAGCCGGTCGAAAGCGAGCAGCTCCTCCATCTGCGCCCGCAATTTGGCCGGCGAGAAGCCGAACTTGCTCGATTCCCCGGCGACATTGACTTCGAGCAGCAGCTTGGGAAACGCCCCGACTTCACTGGCGATGCGGTTGAGGTCGCGCGCGGTTTCCAGCGCATCGACGCCGTGAAAAAGCTCGAAGCCGAGCCCCAGCGCGTGGCGGATTTTGTTGCGCTGCAAATGTCCGATGAAGTGCCAGCGGGCGCGCCCGGGCAGCAGCGGGATTTTCGCCCGCGCTTCCTGCACCCGGCTCTCGCCGAAAAGGAGCTGCCCGGCGTCGAGTGCCTCGATGACGGACTCGGGCGGATGGGTCTTCGACACGGCCACCAGCTCGATCTCTTCCGCCGCCCGGCCCGCCCGGCGGGCGGCTGCGGCGACCTCGGACCGCACCGCGTCGAGACGGTCAAAAAGTGTGTTCATTAAAGAAACTCAGGATGGTTGACATGATGATTAGGGAGCCTTATCCCGTTCGTGGGTTTCGTTATGTATATCGACACGTTTAAAGTCTTTTGTGATCTCGCCGAGACGGGCAGTTTCTCCAAGGCCGCCGTCGTCAATTCGATCACGCAGAGCGCCGTCAGCCAGCAGATTCGTTCGCTGGAAACCAAGTTTCAAGTCACCCTCGTGGAACGCGGGCGGCGCAACTTCGCCCTCACTGCGGAAGGCAGCGCCTTCCTCAACGCGAGCCGTGAGATCCTCGAAGTCTATAACAACCTCGACCGCCGCCTGCACGAGTTGCGGGATGTGGTGGCCGGCGAGTTGCGGATCGCTTCCATCTACAGCATCGGGTTGCACGAGCTGCCGCCGTATCTGAAAGCGTTTCGCGATCGTTTCCAGGAGGTGGAATTGCACGTCGAGTATCGCCGCTCACAGCAGGTCTATACCCAAGTGCTGGCCGGCGACGTCGATCTCGGGCTCGTTGCTTATCCGGTGAAACGCAACGGGCTGCTAATCGAGATATTCAGCGAAGACCGGCTCGTGCTGATCTGCCATCCGAACCACGCGCTGGCCAGTCGCAAGGGCATCCGCCTCGAGGAATTGAACGGTGAAAAATTCATCGCCTTCGAACCCGATCTGCCGACGCGCAAGGTCATCGACAAACATCTGCGCGATCATTCCGTGGAGATCGAGCACGCGATGGAATTCGACAATATCGAGACGGTGAAACGCGCGGTGGAAATCGAGAGCGGCGTCTCGATCGTGCCCGCGAACACGGTGCGTGCGGAAGCGGAGAGCGGCCAGCTTGCGGCGGTGGAGATCGAAGGAACGAAGATGTCGCGTCCGCTCGGCGTGGTGACCAAGCGCAATCGCGCCCGCTCGCCAGCGCACAAGGAATTTATCGAGGCGCTGAAGAAAGCGCACGTTCAGCAGTTCGCTGTAGGGCCCTGAGCGTCGGAACGATGCGGTGGCGGTGGGATTGAAAACGCAGAGCGTGCCGACGGTCAAAATTGGACCGCAGATTTCGCAGACGGCGCAGATTTTCGGAATCTTCAGTTGCGTTCATCTGCGCCATCTGCGGTCATTTTTCCCCTTCCAGGAAGCTTCTGTCCATGCACAAAGGAGCAGGTTCGTCCGCGCCGGTTCCAGGCAGTTGGCAGAATTTGCCACCGGGAGCCGCCACTCCGAGATTGCCGTTTTCAAACCGCCGGTCTGCCGTCTATGTCTCGGGCATGACATCACCAGCGATCGGCATCATCGGCGGCAGCGGCCTGTACCAGATGGACGGGCTGACCGAGGTGGAAGAACACGCCGTCGAGACGCCGTTTGGTCCGCCGTCGGATGTGCTGATCGGGGGAAAGCTCGCGGGGCGGCAGATCTATTTCCTCCCGCGCCACGGGCGCGGGCATCGCATCCTGCCGCATGAGTTGAATCACCGCGCGAACATCTGGGCGCTGCGCTCGCGGGGCGTGCGCTGGCTGCTGTGCGTGACCGCCGTGGGCTCGCTCCAGGAGCAATATGAGCCGCGGCACATCGTCCTGCCGTCGCAGTTTTTCGATCGGACCAGCCAGGGCGCCGCGCACACTTTTTTTGGCCGTGGCATCGCGGCGCATGTGAGCTTCGCGGAACCGACGTGCGGACCGCTGCGCCAGCTTCTTGCCAATGCGGCGCGCGACCTCGGCCTGCCGGTCCACAACGGCGGCACCTACGTGAACATGGATGGACCCGCCTTTTCCACCCGCGCCGAATCGGAGACCCATCGCAAGCTCGGCTTCGATGTGATCGGCATGACCAACCTCGGCGAAATCCGCCTGGCACGCGAAGCGGAAATCGCCGTGGCGACGATGGCCATGATCACCGATTACGACTGCTGGAAGGTCGAGGAGGAGCCGGTGACCGCCGACGCCGTGATCGCGCATCTCCACGCCAACGCCGCCGCCGCCAGGCGCATCCTCGCCCGCATCCTCCCGCAGATTCCCACCGAGCCCGGCTATCCTGAGCATCGCGCGCTCGACTCCGCGCTGGTCACCGATCGGAAGCTTTGGCCGGCGGAAACCGTCAAAAAGCTGGGCGTGATTCTGGAAAGATTTGTCGATCAGTGAACGGGGAGCGCTTCCCGCTGGTCCACGAAACTTCCTTTCGTTCGCCCCTGAACCACGTTACACGATTCGATCCATGCACCGCTTCACATTTGCCGTCCTCGCGGGTCTGACCGCCGTGGCCAGCGCCGTCACTCCCACGTCGAAGAAACCCGCCACGCCCGCACCCGCCCCTGCGGAAGCCTCCGGCTATGCGGTGCCGGCGGATGTATCCGCTCCCGCGGCGACGACCGGACCCAAAACGACCTACTCCCAGTGCCATGTGGACGGCCCCTACATCGCGATGACTTTCGATGACGGCCCGCACGGCACGCAGACGCCGCGCCTGCTCGACATGCTGAAGCAGCGCGGGCTGAAGGCGACGTTCTTCGTCTGCGGCCAGTGCGTCGCCGAGTTTCCCCAGATCGCGAAACGCATCGTTGAGGAAGGCCACGAGATCGCCAGCCATTCGTGGAGCCACCCGAATCTCATCCCGATGAGCGAAGCGGGCGTCCGCGATCAGCTCGATCGCACCCACGCGATCGTGAAGCAGGCCACGGGCGTCGAGATGAAAACCTTCCGCCCACCGTACGGAAATTTCACCGCGCGTCAGCGCAACTGGGCCTTTGCGACCTACGGCTACAAGACCATCCTTTGGGACGTGGATACGCTCGACTGGCAGCACCGCAACCCGGCGCGAACGGAAGCGATCGCGCTGGCCCAGACTCGCCCTGGCTCGATCATTCTCCAGCACGATATTCACAAGGCCACCGTGGATGCCATGCCGTCCACGCTCGATGGTCTGGTGGCCAAGGGCTTCAAGTTCGTCACGGTCAGCGAACTCATCGCCATGGATCGCCCCCTGCCACCCAAGCCGAAGGCCACGCCGGGCGCCACGCCGGCAGCCAAGGCGGCGCCGACCGAAACCGGCAAAGTGCCCGGCGCCACGCCGGTGCCCACGGCGAAACCTTAGGCGCGGTGCGCCTGCGGCATGATCGGCGACGCGTATTTCCAACTCCGCGCGCAGGTCGGCACCGCTCTCTTTTCCCTGCTGCGTCTGGCCGCGGAAGCGGGCGCGAGTGACGCGACGCTGGCCCCCTTGCGGACCGCGCAGGCGGGCTTGCGCGAGTCGTTCCTGTTCCTCGCGCTCGGGCCGTCGGGCGGCGGGAAATCGACCCTGCTGAACACTCTCTTTGAGCGCGAATTCTGCGGCGCCTTCGAACCGACTGCGGCGGGAAAAACCGTCGTCTTTGAACCCGGCGAGGAGGCGCGCGACGCGCTGCCTTCCGCCGGTCTGATCGAATGCCACCGCCCGCACAGCTTCCTGCGCGATTTTACCGTGATCGACGCTGCCGGGTACGAAGTCTCGAGCCCACTTCTCCTGCAAAACCTCGCCCCATTCCTTCCGCGCGCCGAGGTCATTTTCTTCGTCGTCTCCGCCGCCCGCGGGGCGACCGCCGACGCCTGGGAATTCCTCGCCCGACTGGGGCGCGACACGCTCCGGCGCACGGTCTTCGTCGTCTGGCACAGCGACCGCATTTCACCCGACGACGGAGCCGGCGCGGTCAAGCGTCTGCGGCAGGCGATGCTGAAAAACCTCGGCCACGCCTGCCCGATCTTCGCCGCTTCCGGAAGAGACCGCGGCGGGCGGGAGAAGCTGGTGCGCTGGGTTGAGAGCGAAGTCATCTTTTCCGCGTCGCGCCGCGCCGGGGTGGCGGAAATCCACCGCCTCGCCCAGGCGGCGCTGCGCGAACTCGCCGACCGGCCGCAGGTGGACGAACAGACGTGGCAACGCAAGGCCGGGCAGTTGCGCCGCTGGCGCGAGGATCTCGACGACCGCGAGGAGCAGTCGCAGCGGCAGATCGCCGGGGTGCTGTGGACGCTGGCCCAGAGCTTCGATGCGCTCCGCCAGCGCGGGGAGTCGCTGCTGCGTCCGCCCCTGCTGCCCGGCGGCCTGCGGCGTGAGAGCGTCACGTGGCGGTCGGAATTCGCCTGCGAAATCGAAACGCAGGCGCGCGAGTCGCTCGCGGTGCAGGCGGACGATGCCGTGACCGCGCTCGCCGTCGATCTGCAAAACGCCGCGGCGGAACATCGACAGGCTTGCCGCGAAATTCTGGGAGGGAAAGAGGCGGGCGAATCGCCGCCCTTCCCGCGGGCGGAAATCGCGGACGCCATCCGGCATCTGGACACTCCACTCGCCCTGGAGCGCACGCTCGCCGAAGCGGCCGGGCACGGGGCGGCGCTTCTCCGCTGGCTGCTGCTGACGGTGGGAGGTGCGGTGACCGTGACGCTCGGAGCGTGGCCGGTGGTCGGACTGGTCGCGGGCAGTGCGCTGCTGGCGGCGGGCACGGCGGTCTTCGCCCTGCTCCTCGCGTGGCTCCTGAGGAAATCCATCGTCGCCGCGTTCGGTCGTCATTTCACCACGAACCGTGCGGCGCTGCTCACGCTGATCGAGCCGCCGTTGCGCGAGGCCAGCGAACAATTCTACGCCGCGCTCGCTCGTCCGCTCGAAGCGCGCATCGCGGCGCACGCCGCCGCGCGCCAGCATCACGAACCGCTCCTCCATCGGGTCCAGCAACTCGAGCAGACCTTTGCCAACATCGCGGATGACCTGCGTGCCGGGCGCGCGCCGACCGCGGAGTCGTGACATGCCGGGCTTCGAGGAAGAACGGCCCGCCGCACGTTCACGCTGATTTTTTTGGGGTGCGCGCAGGCTTGCCATCGCCGGCGCGCCCGCCGATGGTCCCCGCCCGAACTGCATGACCGACAAAAGCCTCGTCTTCCTCCGCCGCTTTGGCTCGACGCTGGCCCTCTGGACGGTGGCGCTCTGGATCATCCTTTCGGGTTACGAGATCGGCTTTTTCTTCCTGATCAGCACGCTGGCCATGATCGGCCTCTGGGAATACTACGCGATGCTCGATCAGAAGCGGCTGCCGAATTTCCGCTACATCGGGATGGCTTGCGGCCTGATTTTCAGCGTCGGCAGCTTTTACTGGTTTTCCAAGGTCGGGCCGGCCAAGGCCTACGACTTCGAGGTGGCGACGCTGCTCTTCTTTCTGCTCATCGTTTTCGCGCGGCAGATGTTTCAGAAAACGCGCGACATCTCGCCGCTGGAGACGATGGCCTACACGCTCTTCGGGCTTTTTTACGTCATCTGGCTGTTCGGTTTCGTGACGAAGATCGTCTTTGTCGTGCCGCGCAATCCGGACGGCGGCGTGACCGGCCACCTGTATGTGCTCTTCCTCATCGTCGTGACGAAGTTCAGCGACATGGGCGCCTACCTCACGGGCTCGCTGATCGGGAAACATCCGCTCGTCCCGCACATCTCGCCGAAGAAGACGTGGGAGGGTTTTTTCGGCGCGCTCGCGTTTTCCGTCGGTGGTGCGTGCGGGCTGGTGGCGCTCATTCCGCAAAAGCTTTCGTATTTGAAACAGACGGACGCCATCGCGCTCGGGCTGATCCTTGGGTTCGCCGCGATCATCGGTGATCTCGCGGAATCGATCATCAAACGCAGTTGTGATGTGAAGGACTCGGGCCACATGCTGCCGGGCATCGGCGGCGCCCTCGATCTCATCGATTCGATCCTCTTCACCGCGCCGCTGCTCTTCTTCTACCTGCGCTTCGTCGTGGCCGTGCCATGAAAGCCGCCCCCCGCTTGACCGCAGAGACGCAGAGGACGCAGAGGACGCAGAGGACGCAGAGGACGCAAAGGGCCGCAGAGGGAAGACCGGCCATTCACCATTCTCTGCGCCCCTCTGCGTCTCTGCGGTTAAATCCGTCCGTCCGATGAGAAAGCGGCGCGTCGTCATCCTCGGGGCCACGGGTTCCATCGGTGAAAGCGCGCGCAAGGTGGCGCGCGACATCCCCGATCGCATGGAAATCGTCGGCATGTCGGCGCACTCGAATGAGGACAAGCTGCGCGCGGTCGGGAAAGAATTCCCCCAGGCGAAACTGGCCCTGTCGTCCGGCCCGGATGGGGTCGAGCGACTGGTCGAACTGGCCACGCTCCCCGAAGCCGATCTGGTGCTCATCGCCATCGTCGGCACCGGCGGTCTGCGTCCCGCGCTGGCCGCGATCGAGGCGGGCAAGGACATCGCCGTGGCGTCGAAGGAAATCCTCGTCATGGCCGGCGAAGCCGTGATGACTGCCGCGCGGCGCAAGGGCGTGAAAGTGCTGCCCGTCGATAGCGAGCACAACGCCATCTTCCAGTGCCTCGAAGGCCGCGACTCGCGCGAAGTGCGCCGGCTCATCCTGACCGCGAGCGGCGGCCCGTTCCGCAAATGGCCGGCGGCCAGCCTCGCCGGCGTCACGCCCGAAGAGGCGCTGAAGCATCCGACCTGGGCCATGGGCGCGAAGATCACCATCGGCTCCGCGACGCTCTTCAACAAAGGCCTCGAAATGATCGAGGCGCGCTGGCTCTTCGATGTGGAGATGGCGCGCGTCGAAGTCATCGTCCATCCGCAGTCCATCGTCCATTCGATGGTCGAATTCATCGACAGCTCCGTCCTCGCCCAACTCTCGACGACCGACATGTGTTTCCCCATCCAATACGCCGTCACCTGGCCGGAGCGCGTCCCCAACACGCTGCTCCCGCTCGACTTCGCCAAGCTCGCCAGACTGGAATTCGAAGCCCCGCGCCTCGCCGATTTTCCTGCGCTGAATCTCGCCCGCACCGCCGGCGAGACCGGCGGTACGCTCCCCGCCGTGCTGAACGCCGCCAACGAAGTCGCCGTCGCCACTTTCCTGCGCCAGCAGTGCAGCTTCCCCGCGATCTGGCAGACCGTCGAGGCGGTCATGACCGCCCATCGCTCCGTTGCGGGCGCGGACTTGGATGCTATCTTGGCCGCCGATGCCTGGGCGCGCACCCGCGCGACCGCGCTGCTGACCTGACCACAGCGGGCTTCGCGGCACGCCGAGAATGAACATGATGTCATCCTCCGTGTCCCTGATGCTCCCTGTGGTTTATTTTCCTCTATGATCCTCAATTTTCTCAAGCCCTTCCTCATCATCCTCGAGGTCATCGTCATCTTTAACCTGATGATCATCGTCCACGAACTCGGGCACTTTCTTGCGGCGCGCTGGCGCGGGCTGGTCATCGAAAAGTTCGGCATCTGGTTTGGCAAACCGCTCTGGAAGAAGACCATCAACGGCGTCGAATACAGCCTCGGCTGCATCCCGGCAGGCGGCTTCGTCGCCCTGCCGCAGCTCGCGCCGATGGAAGTGATGGAGGGCAAAGTCGAAACGCCGCGCGAGCAACTCCCGCCGATCAGCGCGCTCGACAAAATCATCGTCGCCTTCGCCGGGCCGCTCTTCAGCTTTGGCCTGGCGTTTGTCTTTGCGCTCATCGTCTGGCAGGCCGGCAAACCCGAGCGCGAGACGGAGACGACGCAGGTCGTCGGTTACGTGGAAAAGGGATCGCCCGCGGACGAGGCCGGAGTGCAGGAGGGCGACAAGATTTTGCAAATCGACGGGCACGCGGTGACGCGCTTCGGCGGGATGGGTTCGGACAGCGTGACGTGGCGCATCATTCGGAGTGAAGGCGACGCTGTGGAGTTGCTCGTCGAGCGCGACGTCGCCGGCGAGAAGAAGATCGAGAAGCTTTATCCCAAGCCGCGGGTCCCCGAGAAATCGAATTGGTGGAACCGCAAGGGACTGCGGATGATCGGCGTCGGACCCGCCATCTCGGCTGTGGTCGCGGAAGTCACGCCCGACACGCCCGCCGGCCGTGCGGGATTGCAAGCCGGGGACGTCATCACCGCAGTCAATGGCCGCAAGCTCTTCGGCCCCGAGGACATTTACGATTATGCCGCGAAGCAACCGGAGGAAATGCTGACACTCACGGTGCAGCGTGGTGCGGGCGAGCAGACGCTGCCCTTCGACCCGAACGGCGTGAAAGTGAACGGCGTGGCCAAAGGCAGTCCTGCCGAGGAAGCAGGCATCAAGGCGGGGGACGTGATCCTTGGCATGGATGGCAAGAAGCTGTCCGTCGCCGCTGCGGTCATTGATTACGTCGGGACGCGCGGCAGCGTGCCCATCGCGGTGCAAATTCAGCGCGGCGCGGAGAAACTGGACCTGACCGTCACCCCGCAGGTTCCATCCGTCACACCCGACCCGGCGAAGAAACCCAAGATGGGCGCCGAATTGGCCGACGACGACGGCCTTCGCTTCCAGCCGATGGGGAAATACCGCGTCGTCTATCCCGGCCCGATCGAACAACTCCGCGCCGGCGTGATGAGCATCGTCAACACCCTCGACGCCGTCATTTCCCGCAAGTCGAGCGTCAGCGTCCAGCACATGGGCGGGCCCGTGATGATGATGAACGCCTACTACACGATCCTCTCCGGCCCCGAAGGGATCCGCATGGCGCTGTGGTTCAGCGTCGTGTTGAACGTCAACCTCGCCCTGCTCAACCTCCTGCCCATCCCGGTGCTCGACGGCGGCCACATCACGCTCGCCGTCATCGAGGCCGTGCGCCGCAAACCGGTCAACGTGCGCATCCTGGAATTCGTCCAGACCGCGTGCGCGCTGACCATCATCGGCTTTATGGTCTTCATCGCCTTCTTCGACGTGCAGGATCTGCCGTTCGTCGGCGGGAAACAGAACGCCGTGCAGTTTAAGAAAGTGCCGGCTGCCGAGGTGGCGAAGTGACTGCAGGCCTTGCGCACCATCTCTTCGCTCCATAAACTGCCCCCCATGAGCGTCGAAGAAATCCGGGCCTTCCAAAAGGCGCAGCCATTTCAACCCTTTGAACTGGTGACCGCCGACGGACGATCCGTGCGCGTTGGTCAGGCAGAGCGGATTGGGATTGCGCCTTGGGGAAGAATCGTCGTTTTCGACCAAGGCTTGCCGACGCTCCTCCTCGTCTCCGAAGTCGCAACAGCAAAGCCTCTGCCATCAGCGGCATAGCGGATTTCGCGATGACGCTTCGGCTGCTCTACGCATTTCAGCAGGCCAGCCCATTCGTGCCGTTTCTCCTTCACCTCGCGGACGGCCGCGTGCTTCCCGTCACTCGGGCCGGGTTTCTGATGCCGGGTGACGATAGCGAACGTGTAGTGATGTTCATCCCTCCAGGCATCACGGAATTTGTCGATCCGGCGCTGGTCGTCTCAGCGAGGATCATGGACGCCGCCGGATGACTTATTGTTCCTCTCCCTATTTCTACCAGCGCCGCCTCAGCCGCGAGGTGCGGGTCGGGAATGTCGGCGTCGGCGGCGCGAATCCCGTGCGCGTGCAGTCGATGATCACTTGCGACACGATGGACACCGCGGCGTCCATCCGGCAGACGCTCGATCTCGTGGCGGTCGGTTGCGAGATCGTCCGCATCACCGCGCCGACAGTGAAGGACGCCGCCAATCTCCAGCACATCGTCGCGGGCCTGCGCGCGCAGGGTTGCGATGTGCCGATCGTTGCCGACATCCACTTCAAGCCGGAAGCTGCGCTGGAGGCGGCGAAGTGGGTGGAAAAAGTGCGGATCAATCCCGGCAACTACGCTGACTCGAAGAAATTCAAGATCGTCGAGTACACCGACGAGCAATACGCCGCCGAGCTGGAGCGCATCCGCGAGCGCTTCACGCCGCTCGTCGTGTTGATGAAAGAGCATGGCCGCGCCCTGCGGATCGGCACCAATCACGGCTCGCTCAGCGACCGCATCATGAACCGCTTTGGCGACACGCCGCTCGGCATGGTCGAGAGCGCGCTGGAGTTTGCCCACATCGCTCGCGGCCTCGATTATCACGACTTCATCTTCTCGATGAAATCGAGCAACCCGAAGGTGATGATCGAAGCCTATCGCCTGCTCGTCGCGCGGCTTGCCGAGGAAGGCCCCGACTGGAACTATCCGATCCACCTCGGCGTGACCGAAGCCGGTGACGGCGAGGATGGCCGCATCAAGAGCGCCATCGGCATCGGCTCGCTGCTCAATGACGGCATCGGCGACACCATCCGCGTCTCGCTCACCGAGGATAGCGTTCACGAAATCCCCGTTGCGCAGGCGCTGGCGGCCAATGTAGGTCGGACTTCCCAGTCCGACATCGCTCTCGCTGGGGCTGGGCAGCCCCACCCACCTTCCTACGACCCCTTCTCGTATCGTCGGCGCAAATCGGAACGTGTGGTCATCGGTGGCGTGCCGCTCGGCCGCGAAGAAACGATCCGCGTTTTCACGTCTGCCGCGAAGTGGAGCGCGCTCGCCCACAAGCTCGACAAACTCGGCGACTACCGCCCGGAAGCGGTCGTCGAGTCGAGCGGCGTGCTCGCGGTCGATCCGCGCGACGAGGCCACCATCGCCGCGCTCCAGCATTCCTCCACGCGGTTCGTCACCGTCGCCGACGGTCTCGATCTGCCCGTGATTTCCGCCTTCCGCCTGCTCGCCGCTCGCATCCCCGAGCGCCACCCGATCCTGCTCAAGGACACGCTCGGGAATAAGGATGAAGGCGGAAGGATGAAGGATGAAGAGATCAGCGGCTCCGCCGAAGGCCCATCTTCTTCATCCTTTCAATCTACGCTAATCACTGCCGCCAAACGCCTCGGTTCGCTGCTCTGCGACGGCATCGGCGACGCCATCGTCGTGCAAGGCGAGGAAGCGCCCGGCCAATCGCTTCGCCTCGCCTACAACATCCTCCAGGCCGCCGGAGCGCGCATCTTCAAGACCGACTACGTCGCCTGCCCGAGCTGCGGCCGCACGCTCTTCAACCTGCAAACCACGACGGCAAAAATCAAAGCCGCCACCGCGCATCTCAAGGGTGTGAAGATCGCCATCATGGGTTGCATCGTGAACGGCCCCGGCGAAATGGCCGACGCCGATTTCGGCTACGTCGGCGGTGCGCCGGGCAAAGTGAATCTCTACGTCGGCAAGCAGGCCGTGAAGTTCAACATCCCCGAAGCCGAAGCCGTGAACCGGCTCCAGGAGTTGATCCGCGAGCATGGTAAGTGGGTCGATGCACCGGCCCTTGAGCAGGCGGTTGAGCTTTCGGGGAATTGATCGGGTCACGCGCGGAGGGACGTGCTCCGGCGCGCCTGTGGACGGAAGCGTGGCGCAGGGCGAGTGAGCAGATTTAGCGGCGGTCGTTGCCGCCGCGGTGCGGCTGGGCCGGCGCGCAAGTTTCCCCTTCCGCCCTTCCGCCCTCGCTGATAAGCGTGTCGGCCGCATGCAAACCCGCGACCATCACGATCAGGGACTCGACGTTCTCGCCATCGAAGGCGAGATCGATCTGGCGCGTTCGCCCGAGTTGCGCGCCTTGCTCCACGCCTACGCCAAAAAGAAGAGCCCGGTGCTGGTCATCGATTTCGCCGGCGTGGAGTACGTCGATTCCTCCGGGCTGGCGACGCTCATCGAATACGTCCGGCTCGCGCAGCCGTTCGGCGGGAAGTTTGCGCTCGTTCAAGTCAGTGCGCGCGTGAAGACCATCTTCGATCTCGTGCGGCTCACCGAGTTTTTTCCGATCTTCCCCTCGCTGGCGGAAGCGCGCGCCGCTTTGCTCGCCCCGTCCGGCGCGTGAAAGAGTACTTCGCGCTGAACGGCCAGATTCTGTATTGGACGCTCCTCGCGCCCTTTCGCGGGCAACCGTTCAAGGTCGCGGAAGTCTTTCACCAGATGGTGCTCATCGGCACCCGCGCGCTGCCGATGGCGGCGCTCACTTCGTTCAGCATTGGCCTGACCATGGCCATGCAGGGCGCCAGCGCGCTCAAGCAGATGGGCGGCACGAGCTATGTGCCCGATCTTGTCACGCTCTCGATCCTCCGCGAACTCGGCCCGCTCATCGTCGCCGTCATCGTCATCGGGCGCAGCGGTTCGGCGGTTACTGCGGAGCTGGGCACGATGAAGGTCTCCGAGGAAATTGAGGCGTTGCAGGTCATGGCGATCAATCCGATCCGCTTCCTTATCGTGCCACGCTTTCTCGCCATGCTCGTCATGCTCCCGGTGCTGACGATTTTCGGCGATTGCATGGGCATGGTCGGCGGTTGGTCGATCTGTCATTTCGCGCTCGATCTCAGCACCTCCAGCTACATCTTCCGTTCGATGTCCACGCCGGATCCTTGGGATCTTTTCTCCGGCCTCGTCAAGAGCGTCGTCTTCGCCTGGCTCATCATCACCATCGCCTGCCACATGGGCCTCGGCGTGGAAGGCGGAGCCGAGGGCGTCGGGCAGGCGACCACCAATTCCGTCGTCTGGTCGCTCCTCATCATGCTCATCGCCAATGCCGTGATGACCGCCATCTTCTTCTTCACATGAGCGCCGAAGTTCCCGTCATCGAAGTGACCGATCTCGTCCGCGAATTTCCCGGACGCCGGGTGCTCAACGGCCTCTCCTTCAAGGTCATGAAAGGCGACACCATGATCATCATGGGCGGCTCCGGCTGCGGCAAATCCACGCTCCTCCGGCACATCATCGGCTCGATGCAGCCGACCAGCGGCTCGATCAAACTCTTCGGCGAAGAGATCACCGGGATGAACGAAAAGGAACTCGCCCGGATTCGCCGCCGCTTCGGCATGCTCTTTCAAAGCGGTGCGCTGCTCCAGTCGCTGACCGTCGGCGAAAATGTCGCGCTGCCGATCATCGAGCACGGCCAACTCGATGCGAGCATCGTCGATCTCATGGTGAAGATGAAGCTGGAGATGGTCGGGCTGACCGGCTTCGAGCATCTCAAGCCCGCGGAAATCAGCGGCGGCATGAAAAAGCGCGTCGGCCTCGCGCGGGCGCTGGCGCTGGATCCCGAGCTGCTCTTCAGCGACGAGCCAACCGCCGGGCTCGACCCGATCATGGTCAGCGTGGTCGATATTCTGACCCAGGAAATGACCCGCAAACTCGGCGTCACCGCCGTCGTCGTCACCCACGACATGACCAGCGCCTTCCGCATCGGCACGAGGATGATCATGCTCGGCACCGGGCCGAACCAGGGGAAGATCATCGCCACCGGGACGCCGGATGAAATCCGCGCGAGCACCCACGGCGAAGTGAAGCAGTTCATCAATGGCGAGCCCGATGGTCCGGTGCCGCTCCGGCTCTCGAAAGGTGATTACGTCGAACGGCTCCTCGGCCAGCCGAACCCGGGCCGTAAATCCTATTCCGTATGAAAAAGAACTTCTCCGACATTTTCGCCGCGCTCGCGGTCATCGCCTGCAGCCTCGTGCTCGTCGGCGCCCTCGCCTACGCGCTTTCCGGCCGGCGCCCGAGCGCGAAGGACCGCATCATCGAGATCGATTACCCGGATGTGACCGGCATCAAGCTCCACTCCGAGGTTCGCTACGCCGGTGCGCCCGCCGGCGCGGTCACGAATATCCGCCTGCTGAGCGCCGCCGAGCGGGAGGCCGCCACGACCGCCGAGCAGAAGCGCAACGCGGTCCGCGTGACCCTCACGTTGGTCAACGACTTGCCCTCGCTGCCCGGCGACGTGCGCGCCTCGCTTTCCTCCGAGACCCTGCTCAGCGAAAAATTCGTCGCGCTTTCCGCCGGGTCACCGGGCGCGCCGAAGCTGGCCAACGGCATCGTCCTGCAAGGCCATTCCGGCGGCGGCCTCGACGGGCTCTTCGAAGCCATTGGCCCGCTGGCGGAATCGCTCCCGCCCTTGCTCAAGACGGCCGAGGATTTGCTGAAGAGCATGGATCCGCTGCTCAAGAAAACGACCGAAGCGGTGGATACGGTGAAGGTCACGGTGGGCGACATCGGCCCGCGGGCCAACAAACTCCTCGAGGGCCTGAAGACCACCGCCGAAACCGCGGAGACCACGATCCGGAACGTCAACAAACTGGTCGATGGCCCGGCCAGTCCGATTCACAAGGATCTCGACGAACTCAAGATCGCACTCGTGAAAATGCAGGAAACTCTCGGGTCGATGAACCAGCTTCTCGGTCGCACCGACAAGAACCTCGACAGCCGGATGCAGGAACTGAGCGTGGTGTTGCAAAACCTCAAGGTCGCCTCGACGCATGCCAAAGTGCTCACACAAACGATCGGAGAGAATCCCCATCGTCTCATCTTCGGAGGAAAACCGAGAAAGCTGACGAGCGAGGAAGAGATCCTCCGCAGCCCAAGACCGGTGCCCGGCGCCAAGCCGTAGCAAACCGCGTCATTCTGAGCGGAGCGGAGTCGAAGAATCCCGTGGAATGAATGGCGACGGGATTGCCTTCGGCGGTCTGTCGGCTCTTCGACTTCGCTCAGAACGACCTGAGGGACGACGCTGACTCGAAGTAGGTATCCTCGTGCGCGTAGGGTGGCGCGCAGCAGCAGAGGAAACGCAGCGCTTCACGCGCCGCGATCGTGTGCCAGGCGCCCGCGGGAATGAGGATCGCGTCACCCGGCCCGACCGACCGCGTCGTCCCGTCGATCTCCATTTCTCCCGCGCCTTCGAGGATGAAGTAAAACTCCTCCGCGAGCTTGTGGTAATGGCGCTGCGTCGCACTGCTGGCGGGCACGCGCGCTTCGGCGAGACTTTGCTTTTCCACCGGCGCATTGGTGCGGTCGAGGATGCTGCGGATGGTCGAGCCGTCCTTGGTCGTGAACGGCGTTTGGTCGGCGAGATGGAGGACAGTCATGGC
>Ga0105047_10000728_pt1 | contig 57153 bp, 56 predicted proteins | sample MAT04_FD_78384 | JGI IMG/M metagenome (GOLD analysis project Ga0105047, IMG submission 78384) | Freshwater microbial communities from Lake Fryxell liftoff mats and glacier meltwater in Antarctica - MAT-04 (megahit assembly) | ecosystem: Environmental > Aquatic > Freshwater > Ice > Liftoff... | reverse complement strand
GCGTGAACGTGAACGTGCTCGACGACGTGGATGTGGGCCAGCTGGAGATCAGCCACTGGGACGGCCGCCACGACAACTGGCAAAGCGGGCTCAAGGAGCGCCCCTGGCCCATCACGGCCTGAGCACCTCAGCGTCGCGGAAGATCGCGGCCCATGATCACCCGGCCGTCGGCTGGGAGACCGCGGGCCCGATCTTCGACGCGGCTCTTCTTCAGACCCTCGCTCAGCTCGTCGTCCGCAAGGACACGAAATCCCAGCGAGGCGTAGAAGGGCGCATTCCAAGGGACGAAGTCGAGCGTCGAGAGCGAGAGGCGAGGCAATCCACGCTCGTGGCCCCACGCGAGCGCAGCGATGACCAACGTCCTGCCCAGGCCCTTGCGGCCGTGCTCGGGGAGCACGTCGAGCTCGAGCAGGTGCGCCTCGCCATCGAGCGTGGTCACCAGTGCGAAACCGACCGGCGCGTCGCTCGCATCGACGGCGACGAAGAGGCCGCGCTCGCTCAGGCCCTTCTCGAGTACGCCCGCCGGCGTCACCACCGTGGCCATCACCTCGGCGAGCCCCACGCGCTCGAAGCGCACGGCGGCCCGTCGCTCGATGGCGACGCAGGCATCGAGCTCGCTGGCTGTCGCGAGTCGGATTCGGTAGCCGTCGGGCAGCACGTCGGCGAGCGATCAGACCTTGGTCGGGCCCATGGGCGCGGTCTCGAGGAAGGTCCACTTCTCGTTCTCGCGCTGCACTCGGTTCATCTCCCACTGATCGCGCATGAGCGCGACGGGGTGACCATCCACGTCGGTGACGGCCATGGGGATGCGCGCCTCCTCCAGCTCTTTGGTGCTCTCGGCACCCTTCACCCAGCGGGCAAAGCCATAGCCCAAGCGATCGAGGGCTATCTTGGCGCCGTACTCGTGCTCGAGGCGGTAGGCGAGCACGTCGAACTGCAGCTGACCGACCACACCGAGGATTGGATCCTTCTCGCGCCCCGGCTGAAAGAAGAGCTGCGTCGTTCCCTCCTCGGCGAGCTCGTCGATGCCCTTCTGCATCTGCTTGCGCTTCATGGGATCGAGGAGCGTCGCGCGGGCGAAGTGCTCGGGCGAGAAGCGCGGCACCGAGTCGAAGGTCACCGGTGGGTTGCCGGTGCTCAGGGTGTCGCCGATGCGGAAGATGCCGGGATCGTGCAGGCCCACCACATCGCCGGGCCAAGCCTCGTGCACCGTGGTGCGCTCGGCGGCGAAGAGCTGCTCGGCGCGCGCCAGGCGGATCTCCTTACCGAGCCGGTAGTGATGGACGCGCATCCCGCTCTGGAACTTGCCCGAGCAGATGCGCATGAACGCGATCCTGTCCCGGTGGTTCGGATCCATGTTCGCCTGGACCTTGAAGATGAACGACGTGAACCGATCGTCGCCCGGCTGCACCGTGCCGGACGTGGTGTTGCGCGGCCCGGGCATGGGACAGATGTCCTTGAATGCCTCCAAGAATGGCTCGACACCGAAGTTGGTGAGCGCGCTGCCGAAGAAGACAGGCGACAATTCGCCCGACAGGAAGCGCTCTCTGTCGAAGCTGTCGCCCGCGCCGCTCAAGAGCTCGATCTCGCCCCGCAGATCGGCGGCCAACGACGCACCTGCGATCTCATCGATCTGGGGATCATCGAGGCCCCGCATCTGCATCGGCACCCGCGAGGCGTTCTTCGCCGTGCGATCGAAGGTGAGCACGCTCTTCTGATCGAGGTCGTAGACGCCCTTGAAAAGATCCCCCGATCCGATGGGCCAGGTGCGGGGCACGGTCTTCATGCCCAGCGTCTCCTCGATCTCGCTCATCAGCCCGAACGCGTCGCGCGCGGGACGATCGAGCTTGTTCACGAAGGTGACGATCGGGGTGCCACGCATCCGGCAGACGTTGAAGAGCTTCTTGGTCTGGGTCTCGACGCCCTTGGCGGCGTCGATGAGCATGATCGCGCAGTCGGCCGCGGTGAGGGTCCGGTAGGTGTCCTCGGAGAAGTCCTGATGGCCCGGGGTATCGAGGAGGTTGTAGCGGATGTCCTCGTACTCGAACTGGAGCACCGAGCTGGTGATCGAGATGCCGCGCTTGCGCTCGAGCTCCATCCAGTCGGAGGTCACCGCCCGCTGCTGCTTGCGTGCATGCACCGCACCCGCCGAGTGGATGGCGCCCCCGTAGAGGAGGAGCTTCTCGGTGAGGGTCGTCTTCCCCGCGTCCGGGTGAGAGATGATGGCGAAGGTACGCCTTCGCTGATGTTCGGTGGCGGTCACAGGTCGGCTCGGCTCGGTCTCGGAAGTCTCAGGAACGAAGGGCGCAGGTGTAGACCACTAGGCCCCCTTCTGCGAGCCGCGTCGTCCCCGCGAGCTTGGCGTTTGGCGGCTCGCGGACTACATGCGCGCCGCATGGGTCTGTCCCTTTCGATCGAGAGCCGAGGGCCGCTGAACTTGACGGCGATTCGCGCCGCGCTCGCGCTCGAGGAGAGCGAGCCGCGTCTCGTCGTGCGCGAGGTCGCCGGGGGGATTGAGGTGGAGGTTCATCCCGCGGCCGAGCCGCTCGAGATCCTGCAGATCGAAGGAAAGATCCGCCTTGGCATCAAGACCGGGACCGCGGGCGCGGGTCTGCACGCCTGGGTGGTCGATCTGATAGGTCGCCTGGAGCAGCGCACTGGCGCGCCCTTCGATCGCGAGCGGGCGCACGACAGCTCGGACTACGTGCGCACGCGAGACGTCGATGCGCTCCTGCGCTTTCAAGCGGCGTATCTGTCCGAGGTCACGGGCAAGATCCTCGAGCTCCTCGGTGGCGGTCACAGCAGCATCGCGCTGGGGATGCCGCACGACGTGACCTTCGAGCATCCCGCGCTCCAAGCGGGCGCGGTGATCGTGACCCCGCTCGGCCCCCGCGATCGGGCCTGGCTGAGCGCCACCCACCGCGATGGACGCGCGGGCTTGGATGCCCTGCCGTGGGCCACCCCTGGGCTCGACGCGCGCTTCTTTTCCGGCATGGCGCTGAGCCTCTGCTGGACCGAGATCCGCTACCGCGCACTGCTCGATGAGGGCGAGAAGGGACGCATCAATCGGGTCCTCGAGCTCCTCGAGCGCGCATATGCGCTGGAGCCCGAAGGCCAGTACGACTTCTCGCTGTGGAGCGAGCTGTTCGAGCTCAAGGGTGAAGAGTCACTCCGCGCGACGCGCATCCACCTGAAGGCCGAGCGTGACCGAAACCGGAGCGCCGTGGGCTACCGGCGTCATCCGGTCACCGTGCAGATAGGCGGCGGCTGGCGCATCCGGGTGCCGGGCGAGCTCTCGACGCATTGGGAGCCCGACGGAAGGGTGTGGGTGGCCTTCGACGGCAAGCGCTCGCTCCACGTCTCGACCGTCACCGCGAGCGGGTCCTCATCGTCGAGCGACATCGCGAGCACGGAAGCCACGCTCGAAGCGCTGGTCGCGATGGAGGATGGCGAGGGCGCGCCCGAGGGCGAGGTGATGCTCCTCAAGCGCGGCTCCATCCGAGGACGCGCGAGCCAGCGCGCGCTCGAGCCGGGCCTCGAGATCCGCGCGCTCTCGGCGGTGGGACCGCACGGCGCGCTGGGCACGTTCGTGCTCGAACAGGAGGACGATCGCACCTGGGCGCTCGAGATCTGGGGCAACCTCGAGCACGACGAGGCCCGCGGCTACCTGCCGTCCTGAGGCGTGATCAGGCCAAGGCCACGTAGAGCGACTGCACGTCGTCGTCGGCGTCCAGCAGCTCGAGGAAGGCCTCCGCGTCGGAGAGCTGCTCGCCTTCGAGCGTGATCGGGTTCTTGGGCTTCCAGACGAGCGCTGCCGACGTGATGGACCAGCCGCGCTCGGCGAGCGCCTTGCTGACGGTGTCGAGATCGGTGGGCTCGGTGAAGAAGCGGGTCTGCCCTTCTTCGCCGGGCTCGAGATCTTGCGCGCCTGCTTCGATCGCCGCCTCGTCCGGATCGGCGCCCGCGGGCGGATCCGCCTCGATAGCGCCCAGGCGCAGGTAGTCCCACGAGAGCGTGCCCGTGGTGCCGAGCTGGTACTTGCGGAAGTACATCTTCAGGTTCGCCGACGTGCGGTTCTTGTTGTCGGTGAGGCACTCGACGATCACCGGCAGCTGGTGCGGTCCGAAGCCCTCGTAGGTGACGGTCTCGTACTGCACCCCGCCATCGAGCAGGCCCGCGCCGCGCTTGATCGCGCGCTCGAGCGTGTCTTTGGGCATCGAGGCCTTCTTCGCCGCCTCGATGGCGATACGAAGGCGGGAGTTCGCCGCGGGATCTGCGCCGCTGCGCGCCGATATGATCAGCTCCTTCGCGAGCTTGGAAAAGATCTTTCCCTTGGCATTCGCCGCGGCCTCTCGGCCCTTCTGCTTCCACTGAGCGCCCATCGCCGCCTTGTGCCGCGAAGTCGACGAAAGGACAACCTCGCAGCGCGCCTGTTTCGCACGCGATCACCACAATGGCCCCCCTTGCCGTGCCCGCCTATGCTCGGCGCCCTCGATGCGCAAAAAGCTCGCCGCGTTCATGACGATCTGGCTGATCTCTTCGGGGATCTACGTCGGCGTCGCGGGCCCTCGCATCCTCCGGCGCACCGACAACAACCACTTCGTTCGCCTCGCCGAGTCGTTCTTGGCAGGGCAGCTGGCGTTGCTCGATCAGACGCCGCCCGGCAGCAACGACTGGGCGTGCTTCGACGAGGACGACGAGCGCGCCGCGGGCCGGGTCGAGCGGGCCGAGCGCCGAGGCGAGCGTCTCACCCCCATCGAGACGCGGCGCTGCGACGACGCCGCGTTCCGTACGCACCGCGATGGCGAGCACTGGTACGTCTCGTTCCCGCCGTTCCCTGCGCTGGTGATCCTCCCCGCGGTCGCCCTCTGGGGGACGGGCATGCGCGACGCGCTCTTCTGGGCGATCGTCGCTGGGCTCTCCCCAGCGTGCCTCTATCTCTTGTTGCGGCGGCTGGCGGCGCTGCGGCGCACCCGACGAACGGCGGGTGACGACCTCATCCTGACGGTGCTCTACGCGCTGGGCACGGTCTTCTTCTACGTCGCGGTCCAGGGCGAGGTCTGGTTCGCGGGGCACGTCGTCGCCTCGATCCTCTTGCCCCTCTATTTGTACGCGGCGCTCGAAGGTCGGCACCCGCTCTGGGCGGGCCTCGCGCTCGGCGCCCTCTTTCTGACGCGGCCCACCACCATGCCCTTCGGCCTCTTCTTCTTGGCCGAAGCGGTCGTGGGCCTTCGGCGCGTCGGTGAGCAGCTCCCCACTGCGCGATACACCGGTCCGCTCGGGCGCCTCGTTGCATCCATTGCCGCCGTCGATCGCAAGAAGCTCATCCTGCACCTCGCGCTCTTCGCCGCGCCGATCTTGCTGATTGGATTTGCGGCGATGGCGATGAACCAGTCCCGCTTCGCGAACGCCTTCGAGTTCGGGCACAGCTATCTCTTGATCGCCTGGCGTGGGCGCATCGAGACCTGGGGTCTCTTCGACTACCACTACGTCTCGCGCAACGTGTCGGTGTTCCTCGCGGGCCTGCCCTGGCTCACCCCGCACGGGTACCTGCGGATAGGCGGTCACGGCCTCGCCATCTGGGTCACCACACCCGCGCTGCTCTTGGTGCTCTGGCCCAAGCACAAGCTCGATGCGGGCCTGAAGATGCTCGCGCTTTGCACGCTGCTCATCTGCTTTTGGAACCTCTCCTACCAGAACAGCGGCTGGCTCCAGTTCGGCTACCGCTTCTCGCTCGACTACATGATCGCGCTCTTCGTCCTGCTCGCGGCCGGTGGCCGAAGCGTGCGTACGCCGGGCTTCATCACGGCGATGACCTTCGCCATCGTAGTGAACCTGTTCGGTGCGATCACGTTCGGTCGGGTGCCCCAGTTTTACGACGATGACGCCTCGCAGACGCGCATCTTCGAGCCCGATTGATGTCCCCTCTGATGCGCGCGCGCGTGATCGCCGTGTTCGGTATGCTGCTCTGCGGCGCGCTGGGCGCATGGGCGTTCAGGGGTCTCACGATCCGCAGCTCGATCAGCGACTTCATCCCCGTCGCCGAGGGCGAAGAAGACCTCGAGGATCTGACCCGCGCGCTCGCGGACTCTCCGGCCACGCGCACCATCGCGCTCACCATCGGTCCGACCGATCCTGCGACGGCCGCGCGCGCCGCGGGTCTGCTCGGAGCGCGCCTGCGGGAGATCGACGGCCTGAGCAGCGTCGAGGACGGCGCACCCCAAGACATCGATCGAGCGCTCTATGATCTCTATTTCCCGCGCCGCTACGCGTTCTTCGCGATGCGCGCCGAGGACGTCCCCGAGGAGCTCACGGACGAAGCGTTGCGCGAGCGGGCCCGACAGCTGCGGGGCGCGCTCACTGGACCCACCGCCATGTTGGTGCGTCGCATTGCGCCCGAAGATCCCCTGCAGGCGTTCACTCAGCTGCTCTTTCAGCTGCGCGGTCAGCACGCGGGCTCGGGACCGCGGCTCGTCGATGAGCACCTGGTGGTCGATGATCCCAGCCTCCCCGAGGACGCGCCCCGGAGCTTCGGTGTGGTGCTCTGCGCGACCGAAGGCACGACGTTCTCTGCCGACATCCAGGAGCCGGTGCTGCTCGCGATCGAGGCCGCCTGGTCCGAGGTGCGATCGAGCATGGGCGAGGAAGGCGCCGAGCTCACGCTCGAGCAGGCGAGCGTCCATCGCTTCGCGGTGCGCGCCGAGCGACGCCTTCGCGCCGACACCGAGCGCATCGGGACGATCTCGACCATCGCGATCGTGCTGCTGTTCCTCGTGCTCTTCCGAGGGCCTCGCTATCTGGTGCTCGGGGGCTTGCCGCTGTTGTCTGGCACGGTGATCGCCGTGGCGAGCTGCCGTTTGGTCTTCGGCGGGGTGCACGGGATCACGTTCGCCTTCGGCAGCGCGCTCTTGGGGGTCGCCATCGACTTCACCGGTCACTACGTCGGGCACCACGTGCTCGAGCCCGAGGCCGCGCACGGCGGCGTGAGCGGACCCGAGGCCACGATGCGACGCCTCTGGCCTGGCCTGTTGCTCGGTGCGAGCACCACCGTGTTGGGCTTGCTCGGCCTCGGCCTGACGTCGCTGCCCGGTATGCAGGAGCTCGCGCTCTTCTCCGCGAGCGGCGTGTTCGGCGCGCTGATCGGCACCCGCTTGCTCGTCCCGCCTTTCATGCCCGAGGCGCCTGTTCCCACCAAGCTTCATCGCGTGCTGGCCGCCAAGCTCGGGGCGATGTTCGAGGCGCTACGCGCTCGGCCTCGGCTCGGATTGATCACGCTCGCCGTGGCCGTCGTGATCTCGGCGATCGGCCTGCCTCAGCTCTCGTTCGTCGATGATCTGCGGGCGTTGAACGAGACCGACCCAGCGCTCTCCGCCGAAGACCGCCGGGTGCGCGCCCGGGTAGCGCAGGGCGACGCGGGCCGTTTCGCGGTCGCGCTCGGTGATGACGACGAAGAGGCGCTGGTGCACGCCGAGGCGATGACCCTGGCGCTCGAGGACGCGATCGCCGCAGGTGAGCTCGGCAGCTACCGCGCGATCACCACGCTCCTGCGCTCGCGCGCCACCCAAGCCGCGGTGCAAGCCGCGGTCACCGGCGATCCTACGCTCGCCGCACGGATGAACGCCGCGCTCGAGGCCGAGGGGTTCGTGCCCTCGATGTTCTCGCCCTTCGAGGCTTCGCTGGCCGAGCACCCCGAGCCCCTCGATCACGCGATGCTCACGGCGGGCCCGCTCGCGACGTTGGCGAGGCCCTTCCGCCTCGAGGTGCCCGCGGACCCGGATCACCCGAGCGGCCGCATCGCCTACCTCGCGCTCCTGGCCGATGTGCGTGATCCCGCCGCGCTCGACGCGCGCTTGGACGCGGTGCCCGGCGCGCTTCTCTTCGATCAAGCCGCGTACTTGAGCGCGGCCTACGCGACGTTCCGGATGCGCGCGATGGAGCTCGTGCTCGGCGGTCTCTTGGTAGTGCTCGCGCTCTGCTGGGCTCGCTACCGCAGCCTGCGCTTGGCGCTCGCGTGTGTCGCGCCCGCATTCTTGGCGTCGAGCACCACCCTCGGGTGCGTCGCGCTGAGCGGCCAGCCCGCGAACCTCATGCATCTGGTCGCGTGCCTGCTGGTGCTCTCGATGGGCGAGGACTACGCGGTGTTCCTCCTCGAGTCGCGCGATGAGCCCAAGGGCCCAGCGACCACGATGGTGGGTATCCTCTTGGCCTGCGCGACCACCGTGCTGTCGTTCGGTCTGCTCGCGTTCTCCAGTCATCCCGCGCTGCGGGCGCTGGGGTTGGTGACGTCCGTCGGGGTGCTGCTGTCGCTCTTGCTCGCGCCGTTGGTGCTGCTGATGATCGCGCCTCGGGCGAAGGTAGCGAGTAGCGGGTAGCGGGTAGCGAGACCGTTCGGGTGGCCGCCGGGTCGTGGCGCCGGGTAGCGCCCAAAGATCTCCACCGGGTAGGGTGGGCTTGCTCGGGATTCACCAGTGTGCCCGTCAGTAAAGGTCGGCCTTCGGCCGCCCGTACTCGCCATGCTCGGAACTGCTGCGTTTGCTGGCTTCCGTGTTCGTCAAGATTGCTCAGCATGACGCGGATCTGGCGCGGCAGGCGCGGCGGGCTGCGGCGTCCATCGCGCTGAACTGCGGGGAGGCGGCGGGCGTGCGTGGTGGCAATCGTCGGCTGCGTCTGCTGACCGCACTCGGAAGCGCCCGCGAAGTCGAGGCGGCCTGCGATGTCGCGGAGGCGCTGGGATACGCCAAGGTAGATGCGGAGACACGGGCGGTGCTGAATCACGTGATCGGCGCGCTGGCACCCCGGAGTGCTGCTTCGCGGTGGGCCCGCTCGCGCCGCCCGAGCTGTCCGCCTGATCGCGTGCTCGCGTCGCTTGCGCACTGCACGCTCGGCCGATGCACCCACGCGCCGTTGAGCTGATCTGCCGCCTTCGGCTCGTCCCGCACCCCGAGGGGGGCTTCTATCGGGAGCGCATCCGCGCCGAGCAGACGGTCACCCATCCGGTCCACGGCGCATCGCGCAGCGCCCTGACGTGCATCGAGTTCCTCTTGGTCGAGGGCACGTTCTCGGCGCTGCATCGGGTCCGACAGATCGAGGTGTGGCACCACCTCGAGGGGGAGCCGCTCGCGCTGCATCTGCTGGATGAAACGCGTCAGCACCACGAGCGGATCGAGCTGGGCAAGGACCTCGCAAACGGCATGCACATGCAGGCCGCCGTGCCCGCCGCCGTGTGGCAGGCGTCGGTGCCGCTCGGTGCCTATGTGCTCGCGGGATGCACGGTCGCGCCGGGCTTCGACTTCGAGGACTTCGCGATGCCGCCGCGGGCCGATCTGCTCGCGCGCTTCCCGTCCCATGGCCCGCTCGTCACCGAGCTCACCCGCTGAAGCAGATCACTCGCGCTTCACTCGACCGCGCTGGCCTCGCTGACGGGCGATCGCTGACCGAACTGATCGACATACGCGACGCGCACCGAGATCGGGCCCTCGGGTAGCGTGACGAAGCCCGGCGGAAGCGAGCCCGTGCGTGCGGTCGGCGCGACGTAAAGGACCACCTCGGTCTGACCGAGTACGGCGGGCGACCACACGGAGGGCTCGGTGGCGTCGCCCCAGTAGCTCAGCACCGCGACGATCCCGGTGGGCACCGCGAAGCCGAGGCGCGCGCGCAGCTCGACCGCCGTCGCGCCATCGTGCACCGCGGCGACGCGACGGATCTCCGAGACCGCAGGTCGGGTAGGCATCCCGGGCATGGGGCCGCGACCGACGGTGATCGTCACGGGCTCACCGAGCCCAGCGAGGGTGTACGCACCTGGACGTAGGGCGCTCGAAGGAACGAGGCGCACCAGGCTCGGGCCGATCGGGATCGCCTGAAACGGGACGTCGATGCGGCGACCTCGAGTCACGTGCACGCCCTCGAAGATCACGGGGCTCGGTGAGCTCCCGACGCCATCGGACCGCACACCCGCGACCAGCGCGCCCGACGATCGGGGGATCGACGCGGTCACCGGCGTCAGCAGCACGGGTCGGAAACTCGTCAGCGCGATCAGCGCGGCCGCAGGCGAAGCGAGGAGGAGCGCGCCGAGGCAAGCGAGGAGGAGCGAGATGAGAGGACGTTGCTTCATGGTGGCGGGCCCTGGGACGCACTCCGACGTGCGTGCATACAAATCGAGGAGCGCCGAGGGTACACGGCTCGGGCTCGAACGCCCCCGTTCGCGAACTGGCGTCGGTGGAGCCGCCCCCTTACAACCAGCGCCACGCATGCTCGATCTGTTCGACAAAGCTCACGTGAATGTCCTGAAGCTCCGGGGCTATCGGGGTCATCGCATCGAGACGTCGGCGGGTCAGGTCCACGCGATCAGCGCGAAGGGTCGAGGCGGACGCGACGCGCGGGCGCTCGTGGTCATCCATGGCCTCGCCGCCGCGTCGCACCACTACGAGGGGATCCTCGAGGGCGCGCGCGCATTCTCCTCGCACGTGATCGGCGTCGATCTCTTGGGCCACGGCGGCAGCGACCGTCCGGTGGTCCCGAGCTTCGCGGAGCTCGAGCGTGCGCTGGTCACCTCGATCGACTCGGTGCTCGATAGGCTCGGTGAAAAGAAGCCCGCGATCGTCTTCGGCAACTCCCTGGGCGGTGCGGCTGCGATCCGCTACGCGTCGCGAAGGCCGGAGCGGGTCGCAGGTCTCTTCCTCGTAGCGCCCGGTGGCGCGCCCATGTCGGTCCAAGAGCGCGACGCGCTGCTCGCGAGCTTCACCATGGGTTCACAGGGCGAGGCGCTGCAGTTCGTCGACGCCCTCTTCTTGCGTCCTCATCCGCTGCGTCAGGCGCTCGCATGGGGGACCCGGCGGCGCTTCACCGATCCCTCGATCCGGGCGCTCTTGAAGGCGCACGCCGAGGTCGACGTGCTGACCCACGACGAGGTCAGAGGTCTGCCGATGCCAGCGCGAATCATCTGGGGCGGCGCCGATCGCATCCTGCCCGAGTCGGGCCTGCGCTTCTTCGAGCAGTCGCTGCCTCCCCTCGCAAAGCTCGAGGTGGTGCCGCACTACGGGCACGTGCCCCAGTTCGGTCACGGGCCCGAGCTGCTGGACCGGCTTCATCGCTTCGTCGCCAGCCTGGCCAATTGGCCCCCTCGGCCCGCGACGCTCGAGGCTCGGTAAAGCGCTCCAGGGGAACCGGCCGGGTGGTCGGTTTTGTCAACGGTTGCGAGGGCTTCCACGCGTCGGGCGGCTTGACACGCGCTGCGCTGCCGCCTAAAGAGCGCCCGCTTTTCAGGCCTTTCTTGCGACCTTTTGCGGCCCGTCTCCTCGCGAGACCCGGCCCCGCTCAGACAGCTCGAGGCCGATCCTCCTCAATGGCGCCCACGACCACTTCTCCCACCTATCCGTCGACGCTGGTCGAGGCGCTCGATCGCCTCCCTGATGGCGATGCGCGAGGCTTCCGGTTCCTCACCCTCGACCGGGAAGAGAAGTACTTCCCGTACTCGGCGATGCGAACCGAGGCCCAGCGTCGGGCGGCGTTCCTCGGCAACCTCGAGACTGCGCCGATGTACGGCGTGGCGGGCGGCAAGCTGAACAAGGGCGACACCGTCGCGCTGCTGCTGCCGGAGAACCACGAGTTCGTCCTCACGTTCCTCGGGGCATCGGTGGGGGGGTTCGTGCCGGTGCCGATCTACCCGGGCGCGACCTTCAAGGTCACCGGCCACTACATCGAGACGCTGGCGCACATCCTGGTCGCCGCGCGCGCCAAGGTCGTCGTCTGCAACCAGCGCAACCTCGAGGTGGTGCAGCTCCTCAAGGAGCTTCCTGAGACCAAGGACGTCGTCATCCTGGTCGCCGAGAAGGACTTCGAAGCAGACGCCCCCGCGTTCACGCGGCCCAGCGTGGGTCCCGACGATCTCTGCTTTCTTCAGTTCACCTCGGGCAGCACGAGCAAGCCCAAGGGCGTCGCCATTCGGCATCGCAACCTGGTGGCGAACACCACCGCGTTCCTCGGGCCCGGCGGGCTGAACGCGGGTGCGCTGCACGGCAAGCCCGACGATCTGGGGGTCTCGTGGCTTCCGCTCTTTCACGACATGGGGCTCATCGGCTTCGTGCTCGGGACGCTCATCGTCGATCTGCCGGTCTTGCTCTTCCCCACCACCACGTTCGCGCGCTCGCCGCGCCTGTGGTTGGAGCTCATCACCAAGCACAAGGGCACGATCACCTACGCGCCCAACTTCGCCTACCAGCTGCTGGCCAAGCGGGTGACGGAGAAGGATCTCTCGAGCCTCGATCTGAGCAGCCTTCGGGTCGCGGGCTGCGGCGCCGAGCCCATCCGGGCGCGCACCCTCATCGAGTTCGCAAGCAAGCTGGCGCCCGCAGGCTTCGACGCAAAGGCGCTCCTTCCCAGCTACGGGATGGCGGAGAGCTGTCTCGCGATCACCTTCCACCGCGGCGGCACCTCGATGCGGGTCGACAAGGTCGATCCGGCGGCGATGCGCGAAGGCAAGGCGGTCCCCAGCGACGCAGACGACGCGCTCGAGCTGGTGGGCTGCGGTATCCCGTTCCCGGGGCACGAGCTCGCGATCGTGGATGAGAGCGGCCAGCCCGTCGGCGAGCGCGTCGTCGGACAGATCCTCGCCCGCGGCCCCAGCGTGAACGACGGCTACTTCGAGAACCCTGAAGCCACCGCCGAGTCCTTCAAGGACGGCTGGCTCTACTCAGGTGATCTCGGCTACCTCGCCGACGGCGATCTCTTCATCTGCGGTCGGGCCAAAGACCTGATCATCGTGAATGGCGCCAACCACTATCCCCAGGATCTGGAGTGGGTGGTGGGCGACATCGAGGGCGTGCGCCGCGGCAACGTGGTGGCCTTCTCGATCATGAAGGACGGGCTCGAAGTGCTGGTGATGGCCGCCGAGGGCAACTCGGGCGACGCCGCACGCCTCCGCACCGAGATAGCTCAGGTGGTGCAGCAGAACTTCGGGCTCACGGCCTCGCACGTCGCCATCTGCGCGGTGGGCGCGCTGCCCAAGACCTCGAGCGGCAAGGCCCAGCGCAAGAAGACCAAAGCGATGTTCGAGAGCGGTGAGCTCCAAGAGCACGCGTGAACTGACCCGAACAGAATGACGGAGATAGAGATGAACCGAGGCGAGCTGGTCACGATCTTTCAGCGGATGGCGAGCGAAGTGGCGGAGAAGGACTTCAGCCACGTGACCGAGGACGCTGCGATAGCCGACCTCGGTATCGACTCGCTCGGGATGCTCGAGCTGGTGGCGTCGATGGAGCGCGAGCTCTCGGTGTCCGTCCCCGACGAGCAGCTGGTGGGGATCCAGACCGTCCGCCAGCTCCTGGATTTGGTCGAGCGTCGGGTCGTCTCCAAGTGAGCGCGCCCGACGAGCTCAAAGAGAAGCTTCGCGCGATCATCGCCGAGGTGAGTGAAATCGACGAGATCCCCGACGCCACGCCCTTCAAGGAGCTGGGGATCGACTCGATGATGGCCATCGAGATCGTCGCGGAGATCGAGCGCACCTACAAGCTCTCGGTCCCCGAGGACGAGCTCGTGCGCATCACCAACCTCGACTCGGTCTACACGCTGGTCAAAGAGAAGCTCCCGGCCGCCTGAGGCTCTCTCTTTTCGAGAAGAGCGTCGTTCGATGAAGAGCCCCCTTCGATGAAGAGCCCGATCGGAGCCCCGCCGGCCTCTCCCGCCCAGCATCCGGTGCGGGTGGGCTACGTCGACACCGACAAGGCCGGCGTGGTCCATCACTCGAGCTACCTCGCGTACTTCGAGGCCGCGCGAATCGAGCACCAGCGGGCTCGAGGTCTGGAGTACCGGCGCTTCGAAGAGGAGACCGGGCTCGCGTTGCCCGTCGTCGAGGCCCATCTGCGTTACCGCGCGCCGGCTCGGTTCGATGATCAGCTCGTGATCGAGAGCTGGGTCCAAGAGCTCACCCGCGCGAAGGTCAGCTACGCCCAGCGGGTGATGCGAGCCGACACCGTGCTGGTCGAAGCCCGCATCGTGCTCGCGTGCGTGAACATGAACGAGGAGCGCATCACCTCGATCCCCGAGGTCATCGCCAAGACGTGTCGCACGCCATGAGGACCTCGCTGCTCGCGCTCTTGATCGCGGGCTGCTCCTGCGGCGCGCCCCGCACCGAGCTGCCCACCTATCGGGCACAGCGGATGAGCGGCGTCACCATCGACGGCGATCTGTCGGAGTGGTCGGACGTGCCGTTCACCGAGTCCTTCGTGGGCACGATGGACGGTCGGCCGGGCTACATGCCGGTGCGCGCGCAGCTCGCGTGGGACGACGAGGCGCTCTACGTCGCCGCGTCGATCCCCGACGGCTTCTTGGTCTCGAGCTACCCCGAGCGGGACGACCACCTCTGGGAGCAAGACTGCCTCGAGCTGATGATCGATAGAGACGGGGAGGGCCTCGGTGAGGGCTACGTCGAGCTCCAGATCTCGCCGCGCAACGTGGTCTTCGACACCTGGTTCGACAGGTACCGCTTTCCGCCGCCCGTCGGCCACATCACCTGGGACAGCGGGATGCGAACGGCCGTCGTGGTGCATGGCTCGCCCGACGACGACGACGGGGATCAGGGTTACGACGTGGAGGCGCGCATCCCGTTCGGGGCGCTGCGTACCGCGCCGAACCTCGCGATCGCAAACCCGGTCGCCGGTGACACGGTCCGCGTCGCCATCTACGTGCTCGATGCGCAGCGCGAGGGTGCGGGCGCGCTCGCGTGGTCGCCACCGTTGGTCGGCGACTTCCACGTGCCCGAGCGGATGGGCCGCGTGATCCTCGCCGAGTGATCTCTCGCTGCGCGGGGAATGGCCACGCACCTCTCGATGATTGGTAGCCGGTGGTGCGCGCGATGAACGGGTGGCTCGTGGTCGGTCTGGCGCTCGCCGGGTGTAGCTCGGCCATTGCCCGCGAAGAGCCGGCGCCGCTCGACCTCGCGATTCCCGTCGCCGCGAGTCACGCCTTGCCTTCGATTCCCACGGCGGAGGTCTTCACCTTCGCGCTCGACCGGACCGACCTCACGATCGCAGATCTCGAGGGTCGCTCGCTCGAGGCGTTGCGTCTTCGCGACGGAGCGAGCCTCGCGTTCAATGCCGGCTTCTTCGATCCCAGCTTCGCCCCCGAGGGTCTGGTCGTGAGCGAAGGACGGGAACGGAGCCCGCTCCTCCCGTCGCTGTCGGGGGGCGTCCTCACCATCGAGGATCATCGCGCGCACCTCTTCGAGGCCGAGACCTTCGCCGCCATCCCCGCCGACTTCGCGGTGCAGTGTCGACCTCGGCTGGTCGTCGATGGGCACAACAACATCGCGTCGGACAACGGGGTGCGCGCCGCGCGTACGGCGCTCTGTGTTCGCGACGACCACCGTACCCTCGACGTCGTGATCGTCCCCGCGCTGCCGGAACTCGGTGTCACCCTCTACCAGCTCGCGGCCGCGTTGGTCGCGCACGGCTGCAGCGACGCGCTCAACCTCGATGGAGGTCCGTCGACCGGCGCGGCGTGGCGCGATCCGACGCGCGGGAGCCTTCACCACGCGCCCCGCGGTCCGGTCCGTCAGGCCATCGTCGTCCGCATCGGGTCGTAGCGGGACGGGAGCGCGGAGGGCTGTCGAAGCGACATGCACGCACGCCGGGATCTCTCCGAGAGAGAATCGTGCCGCGGACGCATCTTTCTCGTTGCCAGGGCCTCCGCCTCGTCCCGTACCATCCCGCGCCATGGCCACCAAGAAGACCAAGAAGACCGAGACGAAGTCCTCCACCAAGACCGCCGACAAGGCGGCGAAGAAGACCGCGAAGGAAGCACCGAAGAAGACCGCGAAGAAGTCCGTCAAGAAGGTTGCGAAGAAGGCGAAGAAGGCCAATGCGGCCGCCAAGAAGGCGGTTGGCAAGGCCGCCAAGCAGGCTGCCAAGGCGACCACGAGCACGAAGAAGTCCGCCAAGAAGGCCTCCAAGAAGGTCGTCAAGCAGGCGGACAAGATGCTCGACCGCGTGAAGAAGGCGGCGAAGAAGGCCAGCAAGAAGGCGGCGAACGGTCCCATGGGCACGATGGCGGACAGCGTCGTCCACTTCGCGGAGTCGGTACGCGATGCGGTCACGGACGCGGTCAGCGGCTCGGACAAGAAGAAGAAGCGCGGCTGATCACCTCGCGTACAGGCCCCCGCTCATTCGTCCGTCGTGAGTCGGGGCCCCACGACCTGTTCCTCGTCCAGTCCGATGGACACGCGTTTCATCGCGGCGACACCGGCGGTGGGTGGGAAGCGATTCCCGCTCCCCCTCGGTGCGGCCGGACGAGCGTGGGAGGAAGTCGCGCGGCGCTCACGGATGCGGGGGTGCTGGTGGTGGCGCGCGGCGCATGCATCGCGCGTTGGGAAAGCGGGCACTGGGCCAGTGAGCGCTTCGGGGACCCTAGCTTCGCTCAGCACGACGCGCTGACCATGGTGGGCGGCAACGTGCTGAGTATCCTGGTCGCCGACGATGGCTCCGCCACGACGGCACGCGCTGGCATGCCCGCTCCCTTCCCCGCCGGCCGCACAGCCCGATCAGTTGGACCGTGTTCCTCGGAGCGCTGAGCGCGACGGGTGTCGCCGACAACGGGGCTTCGCGGCTTCGCGACCGCTCCTACCGCTTCGACGCAACCCGCTGGCGCAGTGGAGGTGGACTCACCGAAGGAGCGACCACAGCCATGACGACTCCGGTCGGCATCGTGGTCTCGCTGGACGGCGGAGGGCTCGCGGTCGGTCGACCGGGTGCGTGGCGGACGTTGCCGGGCGATACCGGGGTCCTCGCGACGGCGATGACCGGCACGCTCGAGGACAGGTGGTGCTTGAGTCCGCTGCATGTGCTGGAGCATTGGGTCGAGCAAGAACGCGTGTCGTCGGTTCCTACTGGCGACGCCAGCGCCCTCGGTCGCTTCGGATCGACAGTGTTCGTCGCATCGACGGGCGGTCATCGAGGTGATCCTCGATGCGCGGGACCTGCGGGTGGAAGGGGGTCGTCGATGCCGAACTCGATAGGCTCGACGGCGCGGCCGTTGGTGCTCCCTACGCCGCAGGCGCTCGCTCCCTGAGCTCTCGAAGCTGGGTTGGCGTATGCGACGTGGCTGGTCACAATCGGCCGGCATGACGAAGCGCTACGACGTGATCGTGATCGGGGCGGGACCGACCGGCTCCACCGCCGCCAACCTCCTCGCACAGGAAGGGTTCTCCGTGCTCTGCCTGGATCGGCAGGTGTTGGGCGCCGAGCTCTTGGTCGACACGCTCACCCCCGCGCTCCGCCGCGGCACCGAGGAGTGCGCGGATCTTCTCGATGCCCATCAGCGCCACATGGGCGTCGGCTACAACGTCTTCGCCACCCTGATCCAGAACTTCTATCACTCGAACCTCTTGCACGACCTCTTCTTCTCCCGCGATCAGGATCCGCTCCTGCGCCGCGGGCTCACCAGCGTGCTCGCGGGCGATCTCTGGCGCGACGACACCCCCTTCCAAGAGAAGCTGATGGGCAGCGTGCGACGTCGAAAGATCTTGGTCGACGACGCCTGCCTCCTCAGCCGCGCCGAGATCGTGGGAGCGCCAGCTATCTGACCGCGACCCGCGAGCTGCCAGCGTTCCTGCTCACCCGCGAGTGGCGCGATCGGGATCACGGCGTCGAGGTGGTGCTCTGGGCGCGCTCGGCGGAGGGGCCGGTGCGCGCCCGCTTCCCTCGTGAAGAGGCGGTCATGTTCGTCACCCGCGACACGGTGCTGCCGGACGCGCTGAGGCTGGCCGCGATCGCGCCGCGTCGTGATCCTCGACCGCTCGCCACGCTCTTCGGAGATCCGGTCGACGCGCTCTACTTCAAGTCGCAGCGCGCCTTGCTCGACGCGCGCGATCACCTGCGCACGCACTTGCTCGTCCCGCACGAGTCGGACGTGAAGCCGTCGGACAGATTCGTGATGGAGCGCTTCGTCACCGGCGGCATGACGCTACGGGTGCCGGTCGATGCCCAAGCAACACCCCGCGGCGATGGGATGCCGGTGCTCGATCTGATGGAGCCCAGGGTGAAGGCGGCCGAGGTCGATGTGGCACTCACCATGCTCTCGCTCGATCTGGAGACAGACGGGATCGACGGTCCGCTGGTCTCGGCCGCGTTGGCAAGCGACGATCTGGCGCTCGGAGGACCCATTCGCCGGGTGATCGTCGTCAGCACCGACCCTTCGCTCGCCGCGCCCGATCGCCTGATCGTCCCTCACGAACGCGGCCTGTTGACGGAGCTCTTTCATCAGATTCGTCAGCTCGATCCCGATCTCTTGATCGGCTGGAACGTGGTCGAGTTCGATCTGATGACGCTCCAAGAGAGGTCCCAGCAGCTCGGGGTGCCGTTCACGATCGGGCGTCTCGGCGAGCGCGCTCGGATCCTGCCGGGCAGTTCGAGAAATGAGCGCGCGATCGCGAGGATCCCCGGGCGCGTGGTGCTCGACGGAATCGCGACGCTGCGCTCGGCGACCATCCAGCTCGAGCGCTACTCGCTGGAGCACGTGGGACGCACGCTGCTGGGACGCGGCAAGAAGATCGCCCCCAGTAACGACGCCGTCGCCGAGATCCGGCGGATGGTGCGCGAGGATCTGCCCGCGCTGACGGCCTACAACCTCGAGGACGCGGTCCTGGCGCTCCAGATCTTTCAGAAGGTCTCTCTGCTCGACTTCGTGATGGAGCGCGCGCGCTTGACCGGACTGCCGATGGACAGAGCGGGTGGGTCGGTCGCGGCCTTCGATCACCTCTACTTGCCGCGCTTGCATAGGCGAGGCTTCGTGGCCTCCGACGTCGGCGTCGACATCGAAGCGGTGCAGAGCCCGGGCGGTCACGTGCTCGAGCCGATGCCGGGCCTGGTCCGCAACGTCCTCTCGTTCGATTTTCGGAGCCTGTATCCCAGCCTGATCCTCACGTTCGGGATCGATCCTTTGGCGATGGCGCAGCCGGGTGACGATCCCGTCGTCGTGGAGAACGGCACCGCGTTCGCGCGCGACGAAGGCACGCCCGGCATCCTGCCCGAGATGATCTTTGGCCTCTGGGAGGCGCGCTCGCGGGCGAACGTCGCCGGTAACGCGGCGCTCTCGCGGGCCATCAAGATCCAGATGAACTCGTTCTACGGCGTCCTCGGTACACCCGGCTGCCGCTTCTTCGATGTGCGGCTGCCGACCGCGATCACCCGGCGAGGCCACGCGATCATCGAGCGGGCGCGGGTCTTCTTCGCCGACGAGAAGTCGCTCACCGTCCGCTATGGCGACACCGACTCGCTCTTCGTCGAGGTCGATCCGGATCTCGATGCGAGCGCCGCGATCGCCTTGGGCAAGATGCTCGCCGCCGAGATGAACGAGGTCCTGAAGAACGAGATCTTGGCGAGCCACGGGGTGCGCTCTCGCCTGGAGCTGCGCTTCGACGCCCTCTACGAGCGCTTCCTCTTGCCCACGATGCGGGGCAGCGATCGGGGAAGCAAGAAGCGCTACGCGGGATTGGTGCGCCGCGCAGACGGAACGAGCGAGCTCGTGGTGCGGGGTCTGGAAGCGGTGCGCACCGACTGGACCCCGCTCGCTCGAAGGGTGCAGCGCGAGCTCTTCGAGCGGGTCTTTCAAGATCGTCCCGTCGAGGACTGGCTGCGGGAGCTGCGGGTCTCGCTGCTGCGAGGCGAACTGGACGAAGAGCTCATCTACGAGAAGCGCCTGCGTCAGTCGGCGAGCGAGTACACCGCGGCGCCGCCTCACGTGCGTGCGGCACAGCAGCTCGAGGAAGAAGAGGGGTTGGAGGTCGACGAGATCCGCTACCTCATCACGGTGCACGGCCCCGAGCCGGTCTCGCTCCTCAAGAGCGCCATTGACTACGAGCACTACCTGACCAAGCAGCTGGCCCCAGCGTGTGACGTGGTGCTGCCGCTCCTAGGCACCGATTTTGCGCGGCTGGCCGGCAACCAGATGAGCTTGTTTTGAAGTCCAGAACGCGCGATTTCGAGCGAGGCTGACGCGTCGCGTCTTGAAGGGCTCCGAGCCTTCGTGCGAGAGTCCGACCCCCGCGCCGTTTGAATGACGCGGACGAGCGGATCGTCGATGCGACCCGACCGCTTCCCCTGGAGGAAGGCCCTCGATGTCCGGTGCCTTCCTTTGACCCCTCGGAGCCACGAATGAAGAACGATCCCCGCAGCTATCTGGTGCTCTTGCTCGCGCTCTTCGCGCTCCTGCTCCCCGGCACGGGGACCCACGAGGTCGAGGCGCAGACCGACACGGTCACCCTGCGGATCGCCACCCTCGCGCCGCGCGGCTCACCCTGGGATCGGGTCTTCCGCGCCTGGAACAACTCGCTCCGTGAGGCCACCGGCAACCGCCTCACCATTCAGCTCTTCCCCGGCGGCTCGCAGGGCGATGAGCGCGACTACATCCGCAAGATGCGGATAGATCAGCTCGACGGCGCCGCGGTGACCTCCATCGGTCTGGGTCTCATCGTCCGCAGCTCACTGGTGCTTCAGGCGCCCGGCATCTTCGAGAACTACGCGCAGCTCGATCGGGCGCGCACCGCGCTCGACCCCGACTTCCGAACCCTGTTCCGCGCCGAGAACGTCGAGCTCCTCGGCTGGGGCGATGTGGGTCGTGGCCGGATCTTCTCCCACGGCGCTGGCGTGGCCCGCCCCGCAGATCTTCGCAGCCGTCGTCCCTGGCAGGCCTCCGATGACGCGATGTTCGGTGAGTTCCTCCGCATCGTCGGCGCCAACGGCGTTCCGCTCGGCATCCCCGAGGTGCTCCCCGCGCTCTCGACGGGTCAGATCGACACCGTCATCGCCTCGGCGACCGCGGTCAGCGCCCTTCAGTGGCACACCCGCCTGAACTTCGTGACCCGCGACACCGCGGCGATGCTGGTCGGCGCGACCATCCTCTGGCGCGACGACTACACCGGCCTGGCGCCCGACCTGCGCACCGCGCTCGACGACACCTCGACCCGCGCGCACGCGACCTTGGTCCGCACCATCCGCCGCGACGACGACCGCTACTACACCTCGCTCACCACCGAACACGGGATGACCGAGGTCGACGGCTCGCCCTACGCGGCCGAGTGGCGCGACGTCGCCCGTCAGACCCGCGAGGCCATGGTCGGTCGTCTCTACGACCGCGCCCTGCTCGATCGGGTGATGGCCGCCGCCGCCGGTCACTGAGTTCGTAGCAGGCGCCTCGCGCTCACCGCTCGACCCGCCTCCGCCTTCACGGCGGGGGCGGTGTCGTTTGGGGGGTGCGCGCGGCGATAAGGTTCGCTGTCAGGCTGACGAGGTAGAGGGTGAGCGAGAGGCCCATGCCGAGCGCGAGCGCGTTCATAGCGCCGCTGATGCCGTCGGCGACGTGGATCGCGCGGGACTCGGGCGGGGCCGCGGCCGCGCCCTCGAACGCGCCGGCGAGTAGGGTCGCGGTGCTCAGCGTCCCCAGCAGCGCCGCGAACACGGCGAGCAACGCGCTGATCCAACCGACTTGCGCAGGTCTGCCCCTGCCGACGCGCGCTTGGTGGCGTCCCCACATCACGAGGAGCACGCCCACCCCCAGATACAGCAGTGGGCCGCCGAGCCCGAACGCAAGCGTCATCATCTCACCGGAGCCGATGCGTCCCATGTCGGGGCGAGGGTACACTCATCCTCCCGATGGCCAAGGATCAGGGCAAGCCCGAGGACCGCTACAAGCTCGGGAGCGTGCTCTTGCGCGAGTCGCACCTCGACACCCGGCCGGCGGCGCGCGAGGACGACGAGGCGCTGGCGTTGCTCGGTCGTGCTTCGGACGGCGGCTTCGACTCGCCGCGGCGCTGCGCGAGGATCGCGGCCTCGAGCTCACGCACCTCTACTACGTGGGCTTTCACTTCACGGAGTCGGAGCACTCGCTGGGCACCGAGCTCTTGCAGCACGTCGCCAAAGAGGGCGGCCGTACGAAGGTCGGCAAGATGGCCAAGAACAAGCTCGGGCTCGCGTAGCCGGAGCTCAGTCGCCTTCGAGATCCTCGATCTCACCGAGGCCTATCTCGGTGGTGTGTTCGATCTTCGGTGGCACCAGGCTGGGCGCGCTCATCGTCTGGCTGATGGCGCGCGACAGGATCCGCTCATCGGACGCGTCGTCGAGCTGCGACTCCAGCCACGCCGCGGTCTCGGCGGCGCTCGCGGGGCGCATGTCGGCCTTCTTCTCGAGCAGGTCGTGCACCAGGCCGACGATGTCGACCGGCACATCGGGACGTCGCTCGCCGAGCGGTGGGATCGGGTTGCGATGCTTCTCGAGGAGCTGCGCCAAGCCCTTGGCGTAGAAGAGACGATCGGCGGCGAGCGCCTCCCAGAAGACGACGCCCATCGACCAGAGATCGCTCTGCACCGATGCGGGCTTGCCGCGGAGCTGCTCGGGCGCGGCGTAGCCCAGCTTGCCCTTGAGCAACCCGGGCTGGGTCATCGTCGCGCGATCGGTGGCCTTGGCGACGCCGAAGTCCGCGAGGCGCGCGATGCCGGTCACGTCGCAGAGGATGTTCGCGGGCGAGACGTCACGGTGATAGACGGGCGAGTGCACCCCGTTCGCATCGATGCGGTCGTGGGCCGCCGCGAGCCCACGCAGCACGTGCGACATGATGCGAACCACGAGGCGCCAGGGCGTCGGCCGCCCATCGTCGTGATGCCAATCGCTGAAGTGCGCCAGGTCCACGCCGTTGACCCACTGAAGGACCATGTAGGGGCGCTCGTCGTCGGTCTGTCCCGCGCCGTGCAGCGCGACGATGTGACGGTGCCTGAGCGTCGAAGCCACCCGCGCCTCCTCGACGATCATCTTGCGAAACGTCACATCGAACTCGAACTCGGGCTTGAGGCGCTTGATCGCGAAGATCTCGCCCTCGGCCGAGCGGGCCTTCCACACGACGGCCATGCCGCCCTCGCCCACGACGTGCAGCAGCTCGCAGCCGCCGATGATGTCTCCAGGCTGATCGTCGTTCATCACGAGGGGCTCCGAGCCGCGAGCGGAAGGAGCCGCAAGGCTAGTCTCGACGGCCTCGGGAGGCCACGGAAATGGCGCGTGCATCCGCCGGAGCACGGGCCCGAAACCACTCGGCGATGCCGGGCATGTTGCGCTCGAACTCGCCGGGCACCGAGATGTTGAGCGCGCCCGCCCGGCGACCGGTGCGGTTCTCGAAGTCGTGCAGCGTCCCACCCGGTGCGATCACGAACGTACCCTTCTTGGCGTCGATCCACTGGTCCCCCAGCCGAAAGCTCATCGTGCCTTCGAGGACGTAGAAGGCGTCGTCCTCCGGGTGCTGATGCGCGCCCGGTCCCTTGGTGTGCGGCTCGAGCCACCACTCGGAGATCGAGTACTTGCCGCGGGTCTCCTGCTCATCGGCGAGGAAGACCGCCTCGAGCGGACCCATCGGCCAACGTCGACCCCCGCCCGCGGGAACGTGGATCGGAGCGCGGGTGTCCTTAGTAGGAGTCTTCGTCATGGTTCACCGAATGTGAAACCATTGTCGACCGCGCGCCAGCGCACGCGAAGCTATTCCTGCCGGAGTGCGGCGACCGGATCGAGGTTCGCGGCGGCCCGCGCAGGGCCCACGCCGAAGATCACCCCGACGGTCCCGGCGACGCCGAGCGAGACCACGATCCCGTACATCGGCACGATGGTCTCCCAGCCTGCGATGCGGGCGATGAGCGCCGCGCCTGCAAATCCCACCACGATCCCAAGCAGCCCTCCGCCGAGCGACACGACGACGGACTCGGCGAGGAATTGAAGGAGGATGTCGCGTCGCCTCGCGCCCACCGCCATGCGCACTCCGATCTCGCGGGTCCGCTCGCGCACCGACGCCAGCATGATGTTCATGATCCCTATCCCGCCGACCAAGAGCGAGATCAGCGCGACCGCGCCGAGCAAGAGCGTGAGGGTGCCGGTGATGGCCCCCATGGTCTGCAGCATCTCGGTCTGCGAGCGCACCGAGAAGTCGTCGGGCTCGTCGTCGCGGATGTCGTGCCGCAGGCGCAGGAGCGCCTCGACGCTCGCCTGCACCTCGGCCGCGTGCTCCTCGTCGGCCATCGACACGCCGATGCCGCTCAAGTCGTCACCGCCGAAGAGCACCCCTTGGTGGGTGGTCAGCGGCACCAGCACTTGATCGTCGGGCGAGAGATAGCCCGCGTCGCCTTTGGCCTCGAGCACCCCGACCACCACGAAGGCGTGCCCCGCGATCTGCACCGTCTGTCCCACCGCTGACTCGGTGCCGAAGAGCGCGCTCGCCACGTTCGCGCCGAGCAACGTGATGCGCCTTCGCTGCATGAGATCGAGATCGGTGAACCCGATGCCGACGCCGATGCTCAGCGCGCGCACGTCGAGGTAGCTCGGGACCACACCGACGACGGTCGCCGTGGTGTTCTGGGTGAGGTGCGCGATCAGCGCCGAGCCATTCGCCTCGGGCGAGACCGAGGCCACGCCGGGCAGCCTCCCTATCGCCTCTGCGTCACCCATCGAGAGCGGCACCACTGCGCCGGTGCGCGCCAGACCGCTCGATCCGAAGGGCGGACGCACCGAGAGCAGGTTGGTCCCGAGCGCGCGGATGTTCCCCTCGACGCTGGCCGTCGCGCCCTCACCGACGGCGAGGACGATGATGACGGACGCCACCCCGATCACCGTTCCCAGCGCGGTGAGCAACGTGCGCAGCCGATTCGACGCAAGCGAGCGGAGCGCGGCACGGAACGTCTCGAAGAAGGGCACGGCTCAGCTCACTTCCGCGGCCTGGGCCGCCAAGAAGTGCTCCACCACCTTGCGGGCCGGGCCGTCTTCTTCGACCACTCCGTCCTTCATCCAAATCACCCGATCCATCGCGCTCGCGATGCCGACGTCGTGGGTCACGGTGAGCAGCGTGCCGCCGGACTTGCGCAGCCCGAGCAGGAGCGCGAGCACCTCGTGGCCTGTCTTGCTGTCGAGCGCGCCGGTCGGCTCGTCACAGAGCAGCATCGAAGGGGCGTTCACCAGCGCGCGCGCGATCGCGACGCGCTGGCGCTGACCACCCGAGAGCTCGCTCGGAAGATGCGAGGCGCGGTTGTCGATCCCCACCTGGGTGAGCGCGTCCATGGCGCGCTGACGCACCGTCTTGCCGCCCTTGGCCTTCGCGCCGTACAGCAGCGGCAGCTCGACGTTCTCCACCGCGGTCAGGCGCGGCAAGAGATGAAAGCTCTGAAACACGAAGCCGATGTGCTGGTTGCGCACCCGCGCCAGCTCATTGTCGTTCAGCGCGGCGACGTCGCGACCTGCGAGGCGATACCTGCCCTCCGTCGGTCGGTCGAGGCATCCCAGGATGTGCAGCAACGTGGACTTGCCGCACCCCGAGGGGCCGATGATCGCGACCGCCTCGCCTTCGACGACGCGGAACGAGACGCCGTCGAGCGCCCGCACGGCGATGTCCTTTCGATGCGCGTTGTAGACCTTGCTCAGCTTCTCGAGGCCGAGGACCTCGGGCGCTTCCTTCGCTGCGCCTGGGGCGGGCACGGTGCTCACCGGCTCCTCCCGCCACTGCTGCCGCTGCTGCGGGGCCCGGGCGACGGGAAGAGGCTGCTGCGGGCAGTGCCGCCACCTTCCGATGGCGGCGACTCGAAGATCTCGTCGCCTTCGTTCAGGCCCTCGAGCACCACGATCATGCTTCCGTCCGTCGGCCCGGTGGTGATCTCGCGTCGCTCACCGTTCGCCAAGAACACCGCGCGGGTGGGGCCCGTGGAGCGAAGCGAGCCGAGCGGCACCAAGAGCGCGTCCTCGTGGCGCTGGGTGACGATCTGCACGTCCGCGCTCATCCCCGATCGGAGCAGCGCGCGATCCTCGTCCGTCACCACGATCTCCACGTCGAACACGATCACGCTGTCGATCTCGTAGGCCAGCGGGCTGACCCGCTCCACCCGCCCTACGAACTCACGTGTCGGGTACGCATCGACCCGGATGCTCGCATCCTGAGCCACAGCGACGCTGGCGATCTGCGACTCATCGAGCTGACCGATGATCCGAAGATCGGTGAGGTCTGCGAGCGTCAGGAGCGCGGTGCCGCCGCTCACGCTGTTCAGCGCGGACGCGACGATGGTCCCCAGCTCGACCTCGACGGAGAGCACGGTGCCTGCGAAGGGAGCCCGGATCTCGGCACGTCCCAGCGTCTCTTCGGCGACCTCGGCGGCGATCGTCGCGGTGTCGAGCGACGCGCGTGCCGAGGCGAGGCGCGCGTTCTCGAGCGTGACGTTGCCTGCGGCGCTCGCGGCCGCCCGCGCGCTGTCTCGGTCGGACTCGCCCGAGACCAGGCCCATCGAGGCGCCTCGCTCGGAGATGGACCGCGCCACCCGTGCGTTCTCTGCATCGCCCTCGGCGATCGCCAAGGACGCACGCGAGGCGCTCACCTCGGCCCGCAGCCGCCGCACGGTCGCCTCCGCATCACGGAGCGATCGCGCGGCGTCGGTGGTGTCCAGGCGCACCAAGAGCGCGCCCTCTTCCACGACGTCGCCCTCTTCGACCAGGACCTCGAGCACCTCACCCGACGCGCGCGAGCGGATCTCTACCTGTCGATCGGGCGCGATGGTGCCCGACGCCGCCGCGCGCTCGACCAGCGTGCCGCGCGCGACCGTCAGGGTCGGTCCACTCCGCTCGGTGTCGCCTCCGCCGCAGCCGATCATGAGAATCGAGAAGGTCAGCACCCTCAGGAGATGGCGGGCGCTCATCGCGGCACCTCCGGCAGCGACACGCCGAGCGCCGTCAGCAACGCGCCCGTCCGGTGTTCGAGCTCGATGCGCGCGGTGGCGAAGTCGGCGACCGCGCGGAGATGCGAGAGGAGGGCCTCCCGCTCGCTCTGTTGCGCTTGCACGATGTCGTACGCCTCGTTCAGGCCCAGCTCGAAGCGAGCCCGCTCGGCTTCGGCGAGCGCGTGCGACGCATCGGCGGCTTCCTGCGCCAAGGTCACGTCGCGCAGCGCTCGCAACAGCTCGGTGTGCAGCGTCGCGACCTGGGCCGCGAGCTCGCCGCGTCCCGCTTCGAGCCGGGCTTCGGCGCCCTCGAGCTGCGCATCCGCGCGATCGCGCTCGGCGCTCGCCGCGCTCGGACCCATCGGCGCCTCGAGCTCCAGACCGATCATCGCCGAGACTGCAGGGCGATCGTTCGGGAGCGTGCCCGCCGAGAGGGTGGTGTCGTTGAAGAGCACCCCCGCGCCCACTTCGCCGGTGAGATCCAAGCGGACCTCGGCCGCATCACGGGCCCGGGCCATCACGATGCGCGCGGTCTCCACGTCGGCCTCGAGCGCGCGGAGATTCGCCGACCGCTCCGTCGCTCCGTCGAGCAAGCTCGCGAGGCTCGGAGGCGCCTCCATGATCGGCGTCTGGGGCAGCGCGCGCAGCGGCGAGGCCTCCTCGGGGCTCAGCCCCAACAGACGCCCGATGGTGATCGCCTGCGTCGCGAGCGCGCTCTCCGCCGAAACGAGCGCGCGGCGGATGCTCGTGAGCTCGACGCTCAATCGAAGCACCTCGGTCGGCGCGATCGTGCCGAGCTCGTGCGCACGTAGATCGGCGTCACTGACCTGGCGGGTGCTGAGCTCGAGCGCGCTCTCTTGCACCTCGAGCGCGCGCGTTGCGTACCAGAGCTCCCAGTGCGCCGAGAGCGCGTCGGAGAGGAGCTGGCTCAGCTCCGCCTCCGCGCTCGCCTCGGCGTGCGACGCGCCCGATTCGGCCTCGAGGTACGCGCCCAGCACCGAGTCCTCGCCGGCGCCGCGCAAGAGCGGTTGCCGGAGGCTCAGCGCGGCGGTCGCGTCGTAGCTGAAGCCGATGTTGACCGGGGTTGGGCTGCCGAAGTTGCTGGCGGTCCGGCTGCCGAAGCCGCCATCCAGCGAGAACGTCACCGCCAGACCCCAGTTGGTGGTGTAGGCGAGGCTGCTGGTGAACGCGATGCGGTCCGCGGCGTTCGGCAAGATCCGGGTGCCGCTGTTCACGATGCTCTCGTTGTGGGTCCCACTCGCCGTGGTCGTCAGCACCGGCACCCGACCTCCGGAGGCCGTTCGCGCCGAGGCGCGGGCTGCCACCCGATCGGCGAGCGACGCGCGGAAGCTGGGGTTTCGTTCCAGCAGCCGGCTCACGACCTCCGTCTCGGTCAGCTCCTGCGCCGCTGCGGGCGTCGCGAGGACCGAGAGCACCAGGAATGAGGCGATGACATGGCCGAAAGGTTGCACCAGCGGACGCTAGCGCCGAGCCTGTGAGCCAGGGCGCCGTTCGTGTAAAGGCGTGTGAAGCCCCCGTGAGCCGTGACTGACCGTTCTTCACCGCCTTGGCGGCGCGCGCCCCGTATCCTTCCGCGATGTCCGAAGGAACGATCCTGGTGGTGGATGACGACACGGAGCTCTCCTCGCTCCTCGTCGACTACCTGGGCGCGGAGGGGTTCCGTGTGGAGACCGCGGGGGACGGAATCACCGGCCTCGATCGCGCGATCAACACCCACCCCTCGCTGGTGATCTTGGACGTGATGCTCCCCGGCAAGAACGGCCTCGAGGTGCTGCGCGCGCTGCGTCAGGTGTCCTCGGTGCCGGTGCTCATGCTGACGGCGCGGGGTGATGATGTGGATCGCATCGTCGGTCTGGAGATCGGCGCCGACGACTATCTCGGCAAGCCCTTCAACCCCCGCGAGCTCGTCGCCCGCATTCGCGCGATTCAGCGGCGCATCGAGCGCGAGACGGCGACCAAAGGCGAGCTGCCCAAGCCCATCACGGTGGGGGATGTGACCCTCGATCCCAGCACCCGACACGCGACGATGGGCACAGTGACCCTCGCTCTGACCAGCGTGGAATTCGCCCTGCTCGAGGTGTTCTTGCGCAACGCTGGGAGGGTCCTCGATCGAGACGAGCTGTCTGAGAAAGTGCTGGGCCGGCGCTTCTCGCCGTATGACCGCAGCATCGATGTCCACGTCTCCAACCTGCGCAAGAAGCTCAGCGCCACCGCGGGGGCCGAGCGCGTCAAGACGGTCCGCGGCGCGGGCTATCTCTATGCGGCGAGCGGAGGCTGAGCCCGCTTGCGCAGCCTCTTCGTTCGGATCCTGCTGACCTTCTGGCTCACCAACGCGCTGGTGATGATGGCGGGCACGCTGGTCTACTGGACCGCGCCGCCGCGCCCTGACCTTCGCGCGATCATGGCGGAGCTGGTCCGGCCTCGAGCGCTGGAGGCGGCGGATGCGCTGACGGTGGGAGATCGCGCGCGCGCGGCGGCGACCCTCGATGAGCTCGCCGCGCTGGGCGGCCCCCGCATCGTGCTGTTCTCGGGTGAGGAGGTGGTCCTCGGCGAGCCCGATCGCGCGGGCGCACCAGCGCTCGCGGCCGAGGCGCTGGCCGCGAACACCACCCGCACCACTACCCTCGATGGCACCGAGCTGGTCGCGGTGCCGCTGGGACCCGACTACCCGGACATGATCGCGGTGGGCCACGCGCCCGTCATCGTTCGCCTGTTCTCCAGCGCGTTGACGGTGCGCTTGATCGTGCTCGTGCTGCTCTCGGGATTGGTGTCGTTTCTCCTCGCGCGCTACGTGGCGCGGCCGATCCAAGCGGTGCGCGCCGCATCCAATGCCCTCGCGTCGGGCGACACCTCGGTGCGCGTAGCCGCATCCGTCGAGGGACGTCAGGACGAGATAGCCCAGCTCGCGCACGACTTCGATCGCATGGCCGAGCGCGTCGAGGAGCTGCTCGGGGTGCAATCGCGTCTCTTACTCGACGTGTCGCACGAGCTGCGCTCGCCCCTGGCACGGCTGACCGTCGGTATCGAGCTGGCCCGGCAGAAGATGGGCCCCGAGGGGCAACCAGCGCTCGATCGGATGGAGCGCGAGACCGAGCGCCTCGCGGAGCTGGTGAGCGAAGTGCTCACCCTCGCGCGCCTCGAGCACCACGAGAAGACCGCCGAAGAAGATGTGGAGTTCGAGGCGCTCCTGCGTGAGCTGGTCGACGCGACGCAGTTCGAAGCAGAAGCCGTCGGCAAGCGCGTGGAGTTGAGCGTCGAGGGCCCACTCTCGCTGCGGGGCGATGAGGAGCTCTTGCGGCGGGCGCTGGAGAACGTGTTGCGCAACGCGGTGCGCTTCACCGCAGACCAAGGCGCGGTCGACGTGACTGCCGTCTCGCATGACACCTCCGTGTCGATCACGGTGCGCGATCACGGCCCAGGTGTGCCGCCCGAGGCGCTCGAGGGGATCTTCCGCCCGTTTTACCGAGTGGGTACCGCGCGCGATCGGGCGACGGGCGGCACGGGCCTGGGCTTGGCGATCGCCTACCGCGCGATCCGTGCGCACAAGGGCACGGTCACCGCAGAGAACCACGAAGGCGGTGGCCTCGCCGTCACGCTCGATATCCCGCGCGCCCGAGCCTACGGCCCGCGCACCAGCGCGATGCCCATCCCGGTGCTCTGATCCTTCGATCGGGGGGCTGTTGACATGCGCTTTCGCATCGTCGCAAGTTCGGCCCTCGGCAAAGGAGGGTTCGATGGGAAAGCTGCTGCCATCGAGACCGTCTTCGGCGGCGGACGCGAGGGCGATAGCGGGCCTGGCGCCGGAAGCGGAATGGCACCCGCCGAGAGTGCATCGGACAGCACCGCCGAGCCCACGAGTCCCGGGGGCGCACCGATGGGGCCGGCCTCGTGAGCGAATCTTCGCGAACGTCACGCTCGACCACGCGATGGCGTTTGCGAACGGGGTAGTCGACCGCATTTTTTCCACCGGAGGTTTGATTGACTTCGCGCTCGGCGCGAGCTTCACGGCCGCGATGACCGTGCCGGGTCTCAATGCGTGGGTGGTGGGCACCACGGCGACGTTGATTGGGGCGCACCTCTTCGTGAACTGGGAAGAGTGCTCGCGACTGTCCTCATTTCGTATGCGGTCCAAGGATGTACCGCGAGTCACGACTTCGACGGCGGGAGCCACGCGCGGCGCGACGCCGGTGTAGTCATCGACGTGGGCTCCGATGCTGGTGTCGATTCGGGGACCGACGCGCCTTGGTCGCGGGATGCGGGGGTGTTCGAGCGTCGCGATACCATCTTCTGGTTGATGGGCCTCGAGGACGATCAGGAGAGCGTGGATGGCTCTCGGGTGCTCGTCGTGGAGACGAACCTCGAAGGCGGTCTGATTGGCGCTCACCCGGTACCGGACTCGAGCTTCGAGATCCTTGGGGAGGGATGGACCCGGATCGGCAAGGGCAAGATTTACTTTGGCGCCGCGTACGATCTGAACGTATCCCCCGATCACCGGGTCTTCGTCTCGCTGAACTCGTGGGGATACGGATACCCACGATGGCTCTTTCACGAGCTCGAGCCGGCGGCCGGAACTTGGCGTGCGTTTGGCCCAGAGCCGCGGAGCAGCAACTACGTGGCAGTCGACACGAACCTGCCGCCGGTGGTGACCGAAGCAGGAAACTTGGTAGGGTTCTCCAAGCACATACTCGCCGTCTGAGCAGATCGTGGCGTGGCGGGGAATGCGTCGCCTGGAGTACTTCCCGCTCGGTGAGCGTGACCGCGCATCCCCGAGCGACCACGTGCCACCTCGCATCGACGCCGACGGGACGGTGGCTTGGGGCGTGGGCAGGGGCTACCCGGTCACCCCTATGCCTGGTGAGGCTATCGTCCGTTACGATCCGGTCACCCTGGAGCGGATCTCGGGGAGCCTGGAGCGAGGGATACGAAACGCGCCCGGCGGTCGCCATCTCCCCTGGAGCGAACGTTCAGCGAGCAGTGTTCTCCGACCCCTATCGGGAGTGATCTACACCGTGGATCACGGCGTCAGCGCGCGATCCACCAGCTGCTTCACGTTCAGCGGGCACTCGTCCCAGGGGCCATCGTCGACACTCACCCAGCGGTGGCCATCGAGGCTGTCGTCGAGCTTCACCTCGCGTGTCGTCACGTCGCAGACGAAGCAAAAATTGAGGTGCAGGCCCTTCTTGCCCGCCAGGTGCTCCTCGTACGCGATGAGGCCGGGCGGCGCGCCTTGCAGCGGATCGCGCAAAGGGAACGTCCCCTCTAGGCCGGTTTCTTCGAGCAGCTCGCGGCGCGCGGCCTCGAGCGGGGTCTCGCTCGACTCCACCTCACCGCCCACTGGGAGCCAAGTGCCCAGGCGCTTGTGCTTCACCACGAGGATGCGCCCCTCGTGCCGCGCGAAGATCGCGACGGAGAAGCAGCGCCGCACGGCTTGCGCGCGCCGAGACCACGTTTGCCGATCGATCAGGTAGTGCTCGAGGCTCAAGCCATAGAACTGCGAGGTGACGCCGACGTGGTGCATCCCTGCGCGGCGCGCGACGCTGCGTGAGGCGCCGTTGCCGTCGTCGATCACCGCGTGAAGGACAGCTTCGTCGGTGCGGGTGAAGCCCCGCTCCAGCGTCGCCTTCGCGATCTCGGTCGCGTACCCCTGACGCCAAAAGTCGGGGTGCACGTGCCAGCCCACCTCGATGTCCTTGGTGGGCACCCGCTTCTCATCGGGCCCGGGCTTGAGCATCGCGGTGCCGACGATCCGCTCGCGTCCGTCGATCACAGCCCTCGCCGCCCAGTAGCCGAAGGGCAGCGCGCCGTAGCGACCGTGCCGCTCTTGTATCGTGATCAAGAACGCCTCGGCTTGGGCGTGATCGCGTATCGCCGCCGCCTCACTCAGAAACTCGATGACCTCCGATCGAGTGTAAAAGTCGATGAGCGCCTCGATGTCGCCCTGCTCGTACGCTCGAAAGCTCAGCCGCTCACTCTTCCAGCGTTCCATCGCGCGGATGCTGCGCGAGATGGTTCACGCTGGCCAGGTCAGGCGACGCTGCCGTGCGCCATCGAGACGAAGCGCTCACCGTCGAAGAGACCCACCGACGCCACGGCGCGCAGAAGTCCGGGCACATCGGGCAACAGACGCGCGCCCTCGGCGGCGACCTCGCCGAGATCGAGGGTGTCCACCGCGACATCTTCGTCTGCAGCGCGCACCAACACGATGCGCAGCGAGCGCGATCCGGTCGTCAGCGTCGAAGCGTCGCGCAGCTGGGTCTCGGTCGTGCGCCAGGAGAGCAGCACCCCCTCGCCGCTTCGGCTCGCGCCCACGCCCTGAAAGTGCGGATCCGCCAGCAGCGCCGATCGAACGGACGCCTTCGTCTCCGCGGGTCGTGCCGGGCTGGTCGCGAAGCCCTCGGTGCTCGGTCGTTCGGGCGCTTGATCGAAGAGCGTCGCGAAGAGCGCGCGCGCCCGCTTCAAGCCATCGAATCCGAGTCGTCCCATGAGAGCCATGACCACCTCTGCCGGTCCGCAGCGGCGAGCACCTCGCGTGCACGCGCCACGTCCTGCCCGAGTTGAGCCACGAGCGAGGGGATCCCGTCGAATTTCTGCTCATCCCGAAGCCGAGCCACGAACCCGATGCGCAGCTCCCGATCGTAGAGATCGCGATCGGTATCGAGAAAATAGGCCTCGATCGAGCGACCGGCCCCGAACGTGGGGCGCGTGCCGAGGTTCGCCGCGCCGAGCATCACCTCGCGCTCCCCCCGGACCAAGCCGACCACGGCGTAGACCCCGTCGCGGGGCACCATCCCGGCATCGTTCTCCAACGCGAGGTTGGCGGTGGGGAAGCCGATGGTTCGTCCCCGCTGATCGCCGCGCACAACCGTGCCGGTCAGATCGTGGATCCGGCCCAAGAGCTCGCTCGCCAAACCAACGTCGCCGTCGCTCAGGGCGCTGCGGACTCGGGTGGAGGAGACCCGCTCGCCGCCCACGTCGATGGAGCCCGCCTCGATCACGGTGAGGCCCAGCGAGCGCAGGAGGTCGGTGGACCCTTTGCGGTCTTTGCCGAAGCGGTAGTCGGGCCCGACCACCACGGCGCACGCATTCAGATCGCCCACCAGACGATCCGTCGCCCACATCTCCGCGCTCTGCGCCGCGTACTCGCGATCGAACGGTGCGACCACGGCGTCGTCTGCGCCCGCGTGACGCAAGAGCTGAAGCCTGCGCTCGCAGCTGGTGATCGCCTGCGGTGCGCGCTCGGGACGAAGGAGCGCGAGCGGATGAGGCCAGAACGTCAGCGCGACGATCTGCGCCTCGGGCACTCGCTCACGCGCAAGCCACAGGAGCGCGCGATGCCCGAGGTGAACTCCGTCGTGGTTGCCGGGCACCACCACGCTCTTGGCTCGGGTCACGCGCGCCTCATCAGCGACTCAGCGATACGTGAAGCGGAGCTCGTAGTCGCAGAGCTGGTAGACGTCGCCCTCTTGGATGTGCCGTCCGTCGACCCGACGGCCCTGGTACTCGACGCCGTTCGTGCTGCCGAGATCCTTCATGTAGAAGGCGCCGTTCTGGAAGATGATCGCCGCGTGACGGCGGGAGATGTTGCCGTCCTTGATCGGGAGATCGGCGGTCTTGGCGCCCCGGCCGATGATGAACTCGTCCTTGTTCACCGGGTACTTCTGTCCGTTGAAGATGACGAACAGCGTGGGCATGTGCCCGGGATGCGAGGGACCCCCATGGGCCACACCGCTCTGCTGCTGAGGCGGCGGGAAGCCTCCGCCACTCGGACCCGCTCCTCCATGAGGAAGCGGCGGCGGTGCGCCCGGCTGGCTCATGGTGGGCGGCCGGTTGGTGGGAGGCGGCGGGAACGACGAGCGCGCTGGGGGCGCGGGGTAAGCGCCCTGCTGTCCGAACGCGCCGGCGCTCGGCGCGCCGTAGCCCTGCTGTTGTTGCTGAGGAGGCGGATAGCCGCCCCCGCCGTAGCCCTGCTGGGGTTGGGGCTGCGGTGCGGGATAGCCGCCCGGCGAGGAGCGCGGCGGAGGGGCCGGATACCCGCCTTGCTGCTGCGGCGGGGGAGCGCCGTAGCCGTAGCCTTGCTGCGGTGCGGGACCGCCATAGCCCTGCTGCTGCTGAGGCGGCGGATACCCGCCCTGCGGGTAGTTGCCGCGCGGCTGAGGGGGCGGCGGAGCCGAGGGGATCGAGGGCTGGCTGGGGATCCGAGGGCGTCCACCCGCGACCGGCGCGGGCGGTCCGCCGAGACTGGGCCCGCCCACCGCGGAGGGGGCCATCGAGGGGCTCGGGGTGGGCACGTTCGTCTGGCCCGTCGGATCCCCGGGGCGCCCCGCACCGCCATAGTTCCGCGAGCGGGCGTACTGCCGCATCGCTTCGTTGATCAGGTAGTCGACCGAGCACTCGAGCTCACCGCTCATCTGCTCGAAGATCTCCCAGAGGTAGTCGCGACACTGGAACTGGTGCAGCGACTTCTTGTTCTGGTCCGTCATGTGGTTTCACCCGTCATGTTCAGTCTCGTTGCGGGAATCGCTCAACCACCTGGAGCCGGTGTGGGCGCCGCGTCAGCCGCGGGAGTGGGTGCCGCGCCAGCGGCGGGGGGGGTCGCTGCGCTCGCGCTGCTGGCGCGCTCGCGGATAGCTTCGATCGCGTCGGTAGCAATCTTGCCGATGGTGTCGTGCTCGACCCAGTGCTCGCCCACGGTGGCCGTGTTGGAGGTGGTGAGCCGCTGAAGAGCGGGGACGTCGGCCTCGATGCCGAGGCGCTCGAAGTAGTAGAGCGCGATCGCCTGATCCCACCAGTCCGCCGACGTGAGCTGGCTTCGGACGACGTCGGTGGGCTCGGGGCGCAGCTGCGCGAGACGCTCGGCGTAGCCGTGAAGCTCCTCGCGGGCGTACGCCACGCCGCGCACCGCGGGCAGGCGGGTGAACCATTCGACCACCACGTCGCGGCCGCCGAGGGTCAGGAGCAGGCTGCCCAAGCGCCAGCGCTCGCGCCACGCGTCGCGCCGTGCGGTTCCGTCCTGGGTCGCGAGCGGCCAGAGCTGCGGCAACACGCCGCGGTCGTGGCTGTCGGCGATCCGATCGAAGGCGTAGTCGCGTACCCGATCGGGCGCGGTCTGATCGAGCGCCATCGCCAGAAGGGCGGGCACTTGATCGCCCCGCACGTGACCCTCCATCGCTTGAAGCGCGGTGACCCGACGGGTCTCGAGCGCGACGGGCGTCAGCGGGGCCGCGGGCGCGGTGACCTGCGCGATGGCGAGCAGGCGGTTGCCGATCACGGCCTGTGCCGCGAGGTGATGCATGGCCGGGATCGCGCCCTCGTTGATGTAGAGCTCACGGTTGGCTTCGACGCCGACGGCGATCTCGGCGTCCGACCGTTCGATGCTTCGCTCGGCCAACTGAGAGCGGAAGCGCTCGGTGAGCCAGGCACCGAACTCGGCGCCCTCGATCTCCTGCTCCACCGCGACCAAGCGCTCTGCCGCGCGGGTCTTGGTGGCGTCGTCGCCGATCTGGGCGACCAAGTTCGCGATCTGCACCAGCGCCGCAGAGGGAATGCGCGCGGTCATCGCGTCGACCAGGCTGGACGCTGCGGGGGCGCCGAGGGCCCGCACCACCTGCTCGGCCGAGTACGCGCCGGCCAAGTTGCGGCCGTTGAAGTCGTCGACGAACCAGCCGACGACGCCGTTGGTGAGCTCGGTTCGCTGCGCGGGGCTGGCCCACCCGATGATCAGGTAGGAGGCGTCCTTCGCGCGGATCTGGATCGGCGGGGGCGCGGAGCTGTCGGCGGGTGCGGCGGCCGCCCCTTCACCACGCATCATCTCCAAGAGGCGCGGGGTCATCCCATCGACGATCCGGGTGCGGGTCGCGTCGTCGAGCGCCTCGAGCGCGTGCTGCAACTCGACCACGCCGTCGATCGCATGGTCCCCCGTGCGGGGCTCCATCTCGACCAGCGCGACGCCCGCCCGGATGCGGAGGGTGTCGTCGTACTTGTCTGCGAGCAGGACGGCGACGATGCGCCCGGGACCGCGCTGGGTGTTCTCCCAGCGGACGATGTCGTCTTCGGTCACGGCACAACCGAGCGCGAGGCCCAAGAGGAGCGCCGGCAAGAGGACGTGCAGGGCGGTGTTCGCGCGCGCGCGAAAGAGTCGGAGATCGTTCATGAACCCTCGAATGAGCCACCCGTACGGCACACCGTCCGGGCGAGCGGGGGGCCGTAGTCTACGGGCGGGCCCGCGGAGCGATCAAGAGCGGATGCGCGCCTTCCGCTCACGCCCTCGCCGCGCCGTCGAAGCGCTGTCGAAAGAATGCTCAAGCCATTGTGAACCGCTCGGCGTCCGGGCACGCTCGGCGCTTCCAACTCCCAAGGAGGCTGAATGGGACTCTTCGATATGTTCGGCGCAGGCGGTGGCTCGGTACAGATCCAGGCGACGTCACCACACGTCGCGGCGGGCAGCGCGATCGCTGGCAACGTCGTGTTCATGGGCGGCAAGCGCGCACAGAACGTCACCAAGCTCACGCTTCGGCTGACGATGGAGCAGCGCACGATGCAGATGACCAACCAAGGCATGCAGCCCCAGTCGAACTCGCGCGACGTGGTGCCGAGCACCGTGGTGGCTCAGATGTTCTCGACCAGCGCGGGGCAGCCTTCCACGTTTCCCTTCCAGCTCGCGGTGCCGCCGGGCCTGCCGAGCTCGACGCCCGGCTCCGTGACGTTTCATTTGAGGGCTTCGGCCGACATCGACGGCGAGGTCGATCCGGGCGCATCTCTCGAGGTGCAGGTGGTGGGCACCGGTCCCGCTGCGATGCCCGGCGCGCCGATGGGCGGGATGCCGATGGGCGGGATGCCCGGCGGAATGCCCGGCGCGATGGGCATGCCCGGCGCGATGGGCGGGATGCCCGGCGGGATGAACATGCCGGCTGCGGCGATGGGCGTCATGGGCGCGGCGATGGGCATGGCGGGCGGGATGCCCGGCGCGATGGGCGGGATGCCCGGCGCGATGGGCGGGATGCCCGGCGCGATGGGCGGGATGCCCGGCGCGATGGGCGGGATGCCTGGCGCGATGGGCGGGATGCCTGGCGCGATGCCGGGCATGGGCGTCACCGTCGCGAACGGCACGCGGGTGATGGCGCAGTGGTCGGATGGCCAGCTGCATCCGGGCACCGTGCGCGCCTTCGAGAACAACATGTACCGGGTCGATTGGGAAGAGCCCCACCTGGGCGCGAACAGCTACGTGTACGCGCAGCAGGTGCAGGTGATGACCGGCGCGGCCGGAATGCACGGGATGCACGGCGCGCCCGGCATGCACCACGCGCAGCAGCAGGCGATGCCAGCCAAGGGCATGGACCACGGCAAGGGCCACGACCCCTACGGCAAGGGGATGGATCACGGCAAGGGCATGCAGCAGGGCGGGATGCCCGACATGAACGCCAAGGGCATGGGCAGCATGGGTCATCCGCCGAACATCGGCTCGATGGTGATGGCCCAGCATCCCAACAACCACCAGTGGTACCCGGGCCGCGTCGTCGCGATGCAGAACGGCATGCTCGGGGTGGACTGGGACGATTCCAACCTCGGTCAGTCGAGCTGGCTCGCACCCACGGCGGTCCGCAACCGCTGATCAAGCGCAGCACGGCGATCTGAACGTCGGCATCGATCCTCGATCGGTGCCGACGTTTTCTTTGGGGCGCAGAGGTTGCGATACGCTGCACCGGTGCGCGCGCGGCGAGTGAACGATGCGAGAGCTGTCCCGCTAGCCGTCCTCGCCGCGGTGTTGCTGCTGGGCTGTGGGGCGAGCGATCAGTGGAGCGAAGCGCGGGCGCTCTACGAGACCCACCGCAACCGGAACGCGCGGGCCTACGACGCTTGGACGGCGCTCGATCCCGGGACCCCCGAAGGACAAGAGGCGCACCGTCGCCTGCTCGACGCCGAGCGGCTCTATCGCCAAGGCATCGAGGCGGTCGACAGCGGCGAGCCCGAGGCCGAGGTGAACTTCGTGCAGGCGGTGGTACTCGCGCCGATCGATCCAGCGCTCTGGCTCCCGCTGGCGCGTGCCTACCGTCGGCGCTCGAGCATCGAGCCGGACAACCCACTGCTCTTCTTGCGCGCGGTCGAGTACTACCAGCGCTACCTCGCGCTGCTGCCGACGAGTGACGAGGCCGAAGCCGCGCGCGCCGAACTGGTGGAGCTCGATCCCGAAGGTGGCTTCGGCATCGATCCGCTCTTCGTCACCCCGGCGCCTCCCGACACCGAGGGCGAACTGCAGCTCACGATGGCCTCGGCGCTCGCGGGCTCGGCGTTCGTGCTCGCGCTGCTCGCGATGGGTCTCTTGCTCCTTCGGCGAGAGCGCAGCGGGCTGACGCTCGCGGAGCTGGCGAGCGCACGGCCCGAGCTGCATCCGGCGATCGCGTATCTGATCGGCTCGCTCCGTCACGAGCTCCTCAAGCACCGCATCGGCGCCGTCGCCAGCGGGGTCGCCGACCTCACCAGCGGCCGAGCGAGCACGCCCGCGCAGAGGTTCGTGACCGAGCGACTCTTCGGCGGCGAGCCGCTGGCCGAGGCCTGGGAAGGACACTTGTTGGCGTTCGAACGGGCGCTCGGACCGGAGCTCGATCTGCGCCGCCGCGACGTGGCGTTTCGGCGCGCGGCCAAGGCGATCGACACGCTCGTGCGTCTGCAGCCCGAACTCGCCAAAGGCGCGGGACACGCACGCCTTCAGGCGGCGCACCGCGAGCTTCGGGCCTTCGACGGCGCGCTCGGTCAGGCGCTCTCGCGTCTCACGCGTACTCGGGTCGATGAGCTCCTCTTGCGCGACGTGGTGGGCGCGGTGCGCCAAGAGATCGCCGCGGGCAAGGTCGCGCTCGATGGCATCGCGCTCGAGGCCCCGACGCCAGGCCCCTACATCGAGGTCTTTCGCGGCGATCTCACGCTCGTGCTCAAGAACGTGGTTCGCAACGCGATCCTCGCCGTTGCGCGCGACGATGCGCCGCGTCGGGTGCGCATCGAGGTGATTACCGAGCTCGAAGCCACCGGTGAAGAGCAGGTCCTCATCCGGGTGCTCGACACCGCCGCGGCCCGTCCCGATCTGGACGCGGCCAAAGCCAAGGGCATGGATCGTGGCCTCGGCTTGGTGAGCGCCGCGCTTCAGCGCTACCACGGCGCGCTCAGTGTCGAAGACGCCGAGCGGCCGTACGAGAAGGCGGTGGTCGTCCGCTTCTTCCGCGCGTTCGATTGATGCGAGGCGACCTACTCCGGCTGGCGACAGAGCGAGATGAGACCGTCGCGCTCGTGCTGCTTGCGGTACCCGAAGGCGTGAAAGAATGACTCGGGGTAACGGTCCTTCACGGACGCCCGCAGCTCGAGCGCATCCCCTGCGCCTTCGATGCCGGGAAGCAGCGGCAGCAAGCGATCGAGTTGCAGGTGCCGCGCGATAGAGGTGGCCCACAGACGCGATGCCGAGACGGGCCTTCCCCAGAAGAAGCCGTCGTCGCCCTGCGGCTGGTAGAGCGGCAGCAGCACGAGCCCATCGCTCTCGGCGCGGATCTCGCCGTTCGCGTCGCGCGCCAGTAGCTGACCGTGACGTGCGGGCGCGAGGTTCGCGAAACCGGGCACCATCTCGAAGCGATCCTCTGCGCGTATCGCGTGACGCCGCAGCACCTCGATCACTCGGGGCAGCGCGCCGCGCCGCTGGGTCAACAGGCGATGCGAGGCCGACCACGTTGAGAGGTGCTGACGCTCGATGAGACCCGCCGCGTCGAGCGCCAGCCAGATGCAAGCCTCGAGCGCCTCGCGTGCGTCGCCCGCCGCGTGCTGTCCGCCTTCGACCGCGAGGGTCACGCAGCCGCGCCGGGTCATCAGCTGCGAGAGCGCGCCGTCGAGCTGCTCTTCTCATTTCCATGCTTGGTCCAGGGGAGCAACGGGGGGCCCTCGCTCCGCTCACGTTGGGAGCTGGCAGGTCCCGGAGTGGGGCCCCATGTGCTAGCTCCCCGCGATGTCCGAACCCAACGAGCCTGTCGTGTCGGCGCCTGCACTTGCTCGCCCCAAGAAGCCCGACTGGCTGCGGGTGCGACTGCCGGGTGGCGATCGCTACCACGCGCTGAAGGAGACGTTTCGCTCGCTCGATCTGAACACCGTCTGCGAAGAGGCGCGCTGCCCCAACATCGGCGAGTGTTGGGGCGAGGGCACGGCGACCCTGATGATCCTCGGCGAGACCTGCACCCGGGGCTGCCGCTTCTGCGCGGTGAACACCGGCGATCCCGGCGGCCTCACCGATCCCCGCGAGCCCGAGAACACCGGCCTGGCGCTGGCGAAGCTCGATCTCTCGTACGTCGTGCTGACGATGGTGGACCGAGACGACCTGCTCGATGGCGGCGCCGCGCACGTGGCCCTCACCGTGCGCCGCATCAAGCACCACAGCCCCAAGCTCCTGGTCGAGACCTTGGTGGGCGACTTTCAAGGCCAACGAAGCGACGTGGCGACGGTCGTGCACGAGGGGATCCCCGACGTTTTCGCGCACAACGTCGAGGTGGTCCCGGCGCTCCAACGCAAGATGCGCGACGCCCGGTGCAGCTGGCAGCGCTCGATCGACGTGCTCGCTTGGGCCAAGGAAGACGGCGCCGCCGTCACCAAGAGCTCGCTGATGGTGGGCTGCGGCGAGACCGAAGGGCAGATGCTCGAGGCGATGCAGCTCCTGCGCGACGCGAACGTCGACGTGCTCACGATTGGCCAGTACTTGCGCCCCACCCCCAAGCACGCCGAGCTCGTGCGCTACGTCGAGCCGAGCGAATTCGACACCTACCGGGAGGCGGGGATGGCGATGGGCTTCAAGTACGTCGCTTCGGGGCCCTTGGTCCGCTCGAGCTACCGCGCCGCCGAGGTCTATCTGCGGGGCGTGTTGGGAGGCGACGCCAGCGCCGCGAGCGCGCACGGCGGCGATCCCTTCCAAGACCGGTACGGCAAGAAGCAGCGCCTCCCTGTCCTGCGCTGAGCGTTTTCCCCTGGGGCTCCGCTGCTCCGCGTCGCTGGTGGGATCAGGGCTCGAGCACCAGCAGTGTGTGCCACGGACCGAGGGTCCGATCTTCGGCGACCCGCATCCCGGCGCGCGCGACGCAGTCGATGATGTCGGTCGAGGCGTACATGCGCGACGTGCCGTTGGCGATCGCCGCGAAGTAGAGCGAGAGCCCGTGCAGTGCGACGGTGGCGGCCTCGGTCGGCTGCCGGTCGGTGAAGCTCTCGACCACGTAGACGCGCCCGCCGGGGACGAGCGATCGCTGGGCGCGGGTGAGGATGCTGACCACGTCGGGCTCGGGGAAGCAGTCGAGCACCTGAGAGATCCACACGGCATCGAAGCCCACGGGTAGCTCGGCGTGGTGATCGCGTAGCTCCATTGGGAACGTGCTCACGCGCGCCCCCACACCGGCGGCGTCCACGTTGCGGCGCGCCACCTTCAGCTCCACCGAGTGGTCGACGATGGTGACGTCCATGGTCGCCGCCGCGAGGGTGGCGAACCGGCCGGTGTTGCCGCCGATGTCCAGAACGCGCTGCACACCTTTGGAGCGCAGGTGACGCACCGCACGGGGGAACACGCCATCGGAGTAGAGGTGATCGTAGGCGTACCAGCTGGTGCGGGTCTCTGCGGGCAGGTCGGGCACACCTTCGTAGATGGTGTTCCAAGGGCCCAGCGTGGGCAGCCCGGCGGGCTCACCCCGCTGCAGCGCCGCCTCGAGGTGGAACGCGCCGCGGTGGCAGACGTGATGAACGAAGTCGGTGCTCACCCGGACCCGCTCGTCCCGGAGGAAGATCATCCCGAGGCGGGTGAGGCGAAGGCCCCCATCGGCGTCGCCCGCGCACAGATCGAGTGAGGTGCAGGCATCGAGCAGGAGCCGCGTGGCATACCGACTCAGCCCGGTCGTCGCGATCAGTTCGTCCAGATCGGTGGCCCTGTCTCCCTGTCTCGCCAGCGCCTCGAGGACGCCGAGGTCGCGTGCAACGCGCGCCGCCTGAAAGAACAGGGGCGCATAGGCCAACCGTTGCGCCGCTACGTACTCCGCGGCGGTGGCCCAGGTTGGGTCGTTGCTCGGGTCGTTGGCGGCACCGACCTGGTGCAGCTGCGGTGCGCTCGATTCCATTTGGGCTCCATCGCTCGGGCTCGCGCGCCGACGCGCGCGCGAGATCACCCGATGTGGTGACCCAATGGCGAGCGGCGCGGTCGTCCGTCACGAAAAGTTCGATTGCTCATCACTCGGGCGTGGGCCCCACACTTTCGCACGTCTCTCTCAGCGCGCGCAGCGCGACCGAGCTCGGGTGCTCGCGCTCGAACGCCGCGAGCCGGCGGCGAGCCTCGGCCTGCTCACCCGCGTCACAGAAGGCGCGCACGAACAGCGCCTCTCGCTCTTCGCGGAGGACTCCGTCGGGGAAGGACCGCTCGTGCGCCTCGAGCGACTCGCGGGCCTCGCGGGCCTGGCCTCGGGCCAGGGCGCGTCGCGCCTCGCCGAGGAGGCGCAGCTCCGCATCGAGGGTGTCGACTGGCGGGGGCGCCGCCGAGGTCGAACGCACCTCTGGGGGGGCGACCTCGGTGATCTCGGGCGCTGGGGGGGCGACCTCGGTGATCTCGGGCGCTGGGGGGGCGACCTCGGTGATCTCGGGCTCTGCGGGGGCGACCTCGGTGAGCTCGGGTTCGGGTGCCACGACGGGAATCGGCTCGATGGCTGGCGCCTCGGGCGTGGCCATCGCCGCCCGCTCCGAGGCCTCGGGGGGCCAGGCGACCCATGCGCCAAGCAACACCAGCCCCAGCAGCCCGGCCAAGTGGACGTTGGAGAGGGCCATCGGTGGCGCGGGCGGCGGCGCGGCGATGGCGCGATCGATGCGCGCGCGCAGCGCGTCCCGCTGCGCCGGGGTTGGGGTGAGGGCCCGCTTGCCTTCGTCGAGAAGCTGCTGCTCCAGATTGGTCATCGGCCTCTCCACTCTTCTCGCGCTCGTAGACGCGCCACCGCCGCGGCGTAGTCGCGCCGTGCGAGTCGCAACCGCGAGTAGGCGGTGTTCACGCTGGTTCCCATCGCATCTGCAATCTCGGTCACCGGCATCTGCTCGATGTCGGCGAGCACGAAGACCTCTCGCTGATCGTCGTCCATGGTCTGGAGCACTTCGAGGAGGAGCCGACCCGCCTCCGAGTTGGCCGCACCCTGCTCGGGATCGGCGCCGTGGGCCGTGGCCTCCACGTCCGCGCTTTCGCCCGATGCTGCAGGCATCTGCTTTCGAAAGCTGCGCCGGTGCTCGCGGACCACGTTGAAGAGGATTCGCAGCAGCCACTTGCGGACCGAGCGACCGTCGTGCTCTGGGAGCCGTCGGTGCACCACCAAGAAGACGTCCTGTAGGACATCGTCCACCGCCGAGCCTCCGACGCCAAAGGCCCGCGCGGAGCGATAGAGAAAGTCGACATGTTGTCGGTAGACGTCGTCGAACGACGGTGGGCGCGCCGAACCCGGCCCGCGCTCGGGAGAATCCTCGCTCGAGCTCACATCGGTCAGGGCCAACAATGGCGGGTCCGGCGGGCATCCGTCACGGAGAGTGATCGGGGGGCGCCTCTGGCTCAATCGAACTGGACCAGCATCCCGGCGCCGAGCCGGACGATGACCGAGGGCAGCTCATCCACCCGGTGCTCCCCCAGCAGCGGCGCGGTGGAGCGGCTCACCGGCAGCAGCATGTCGCCATAGATGGCGATCCCCACGCTCTCGTCCCACCAGTACCGACCCTCGAGTCCTGCGCCCACCGCGCCCCAGAGCGCGGTGGCGGCGCTGTTGGCCCAGCCCTCCCACATGGTACCGACCTGGATCGTACCGACCTGGCCCGCCACCTGGAATGCGACCTCGAAAGGCAGGGCGCCCAGCACCCAGCCCAGACGGACCAGCGCACCGCCGGCGTTGCGTCCGTCCTCGAGCCAGGGGGTGGCATGGAACCACGCGACGTCGAGCTCGAAGCCGCCGGTGCGAATGCCGATCCGCACGATGGTGAGCGGTCGGGGATCGGGCAGCGGGCCGAACGCTACGCCCACCGACGCGGCCGCGGTGCCGCGCAGCCCCTCGGTGGTGCGTCGGCTCGGCACCTCGGCGTCGAGCGCATCCTCCTCGAGCGGCCCATCGAGTGAGCCATCGACCAGCGTATCGACTTCCTGGGACGCGTCGCCCAGCCGGGCCGTCTCCCCCAGCGGGGGTGGCGCTGGGGCGATCATGGTGGCGGCGATCACCAGCGCGACCGCGGAGGTCGCGACGTCGCAGTTACCAGCGCGGATCTCCCGCACGGCGTCACCCGAGATCACGCTGGCGGTGTGGCCATCCGCGCTCGCTGCGACACGTACCGAGATAGGTGCACCGACGATCGCATCGGCTGCGAGGTCGTCGATGCGCGCCCACAGCTCGTCCACCGAGGGACACCCGCTCGGCGCGTCCCAGGTCAACGACGCCCAGCTCTCAGGTGATCCCTGCGCCCACGCTATGTTGTGGTGAGCGCCAACGGCGAGCACCAGCGCCGGAATCAGGACGAGCGTGCGCTGCATGAGGACGGTCGGAGTGTAGTCCGCGGGAACACCATGTGGGAAGGCTTCCACGGGCCTCGATCGAGAAGCTGCTACCCCTCGCTCATCGTTCTTCGAGCGCGCCGCTCAGAGGGTCTTGGTGAGGACCACGAAGTAGAGGTCCTCGCGCTTGGGCTCGCCGAAGCGGGGGTTGCCATAGGGGAACAGCTCGACCCCGCCGCTCGGTCGGTAGCCGCGCCGCTCGTACCAAGCGAGGAGCTCGGGGCGCTGCGCTATCACCGTCATGCGCATGCGCTCCTTCTTCAGCGCCCGCCCGATGCGCTCGGCCTCATCGAGCATCGCGCGTCCCACGCCCTTGGACTGCGCGGTCGGCTCGACGGCGAACATCCCGAAGTAGAGGGCGTCGCCCTCGTCGGTCAGGGCCATGCTGCCGAGCAAGCTCGAGCCCTCGAGCCCCACCAAGATCTGGGATCGGCTGCTGGCGATCAGATCCTCGACCTCCTTGGGGTCGGTGCGCTGGCCATCGAGCAGCTCGGCCTCGGTGGTCCAGCCCGCCCGGCTCGGCTCGCCTCGGTAGGCGCGCTCGACGAGAATCACGATCGCCGGCACATCGGAGGCAGTCGCGCGACGCAGAACGAGGGGCTCCATGAGGCGGCGTAGCTTTGGGGGGTCCGATCGAGGGCTGCAAGCTCGATTGCACCCATCACCGCGCGATTCCACCATCGCGAGGTGACGAGCACCAGCCAGTCCGCGCTGCCGGTAGCCGAGGGCAGCGCGCCCCGGCGGCGGATCGCGGTGCCGCGCCCCCTGCGCGTGGTGCTGCTGGGCTCGCTCTTCGCCGCCTTCTTCTTGGGCAGCCCGGTGATAGCGGTGGTGCTCTTTCCTCTGCTGCGCCTGGTGTCGGGGCCGAACGCGAAGCGGCGCGCCACGTACTTCCTTCATCGGGGGATGGCGTTCATCGCCTGGATAGCGAGGGTCTGTGGCGTCGTCGATCTCGATCTGCCGCCGCCGCCCGTCGACACCACCAAGCCGTACGTGATGATCTCGAATCACCCGACGTACATCGACATGATCGTGATCTTGGGGGCCTTCGATCGGCTGACCTGCGTGACCAACGGGCGGTGGTGGAAGCACTGGGCGCTCGGTCGCTTGCTGCGGGCCACCGAGTACCTGCCGGGCCCCGGTAGCGGGCTCCCCGAGAGCGACTCGATGCTGGAGTTGATGGTCGCGCACATCCGGAGTGGGCATCCGCTGTTGATCTTCCCCGAGGGTCAGCGCTCGCTGCCCAGCCAGCTGCGGCGATTTCGGCGCGGCGCCGTCGAGGCCGCGACCCGCGCGGATGTGCCCATCGTCCCCTTGTTCCTCGCGATCGATCGGCCCTACCTCACCAAGAGCGTCTCGATCTGGCAGGCCCCTCGACGCGCCCCGACCTACCGTTTCGACTGGTTTTCGGTGATCCACCCGGCCGAGTTCGAGCACGACGCCAAACGGATCCAGAAGCACCTCGATGCGCTCTACGAGGCCCGGTTCGCCGAGCAGCACGCGCTGCACTTGCTGCCCGAGTAGGGGTCAGAGCGGGCGACGCGGGGGGACCGCTGCGGTCGCGACCAGCGTGCCTGCTGCGATCGCGGTGGCGACCAAGAGCATGCGGAACGCCGTCGCCGTCGCCGCTTCGACCTCGTTCGAGAGCATGGATTGCACCGAGAGAAAGCCCACGCTCCCCGGCACCAGGAAGAGGGTGCCGGGTACGAGCACCAGCGCGGTCGGTCGATCCCACTGGCGCCCGTGCGCGTGTGCCGCGCTCGCGACCAGGAGCGCGCCCACGAACGCGCCCAGCTCTGCACCCAGCAACCAGCCGCCGAGGCGGGCACCGAGCGCCGCGATCCCGATAGCGACGAGCAGCACCAGCGCGTCGTCCTTTCGCACCTTGAGGAGCGGCACCAGACCGAGCGCGAAGATCACGGGCGCCAAGATCTCCAGCCACCAGCCCATCTCCGGCGCCGCGCGCACTCGCGCAGCCTGGGGCAAGATCTCGCCGAGCTTCTGCCCCAGCGCCACGCCGAAGCCGATCTGGAGGAACGTGACCACACCGCCCATCAACCGCGAGGTGCCCGAGACCAAGTGCGCGGTCGCCAGCTCGATGATCGCGGTGGTGACCGTGAGACCCGGCAAGAGCACCACGATCGCGGCGAGCAAGAGCACCGAGGGCCGCACGTCGAGGCCCGTCGCGGCGAGCGCGCTCACGCCGATCGACACGGCGGTGGACGCGAGCGCGGGCAGCAACCGATCGATCGCGCGGATCTTGGTGCCGAGCAGCTCGAGCAACCCCACCATGAGCCCGAGCAGCGCGGCAAACGGCACGTCCAGGCCGCCACCACCGAGGAGCAGCGCGGACATGCTCGAGACCAGCGCGAAGCCTATCAAGCGAGGGATGCCTTCGTAGCTCGGGGCGCGCGCCAAGATCGCTTGCAGGCGTCGATCGGCGTCGTCGGGCGTGAGCTCCTTGCGCTCCACCCGGCCCACGAGATGGTGAAGCGCGGAGAGGCGCTCGAGATCCGATCCACCCGGCTGCATCCGCACCACGCGGGTGCGGGTCACGGTGCCGTCGCTCAGCGAGACGACGAGGCCGGTCGGGGTCGAGAGCACATCGACATCGAAGCCCAGCGCCTCGGCCAATCGCTCGAGCGACTCCTCGATGCGCTGCGCCGGCAGGCCCCAGCCCAGGAGCGCACGCGAGAGCCGGAGCATGAAGACCAGCGCGGGATCGAGCGCGCCGTCGCCCTCTTGGGAGTCCTCCTGCGAGGCGACCGTGGCGGGACGAGCGCTGAGCGGGAGCGGCGCGCCGGTGACGAGGCCATCCAGAGTGTTGGTGCTGGACCGCTCGTCCTTCGGCGCGCCCTGCCGCTTCGCGAGGCGCGCTGCTTGTCGTACCCAAAGATCCACGGCGCCGAAGATGGTGCCGTCTGGACCGGGGCGGTAGGCCACCACGCCGGAGCACGGGGGCCATCCGCCCGTAGCGGACTACAGGTTCGCGCCGCCGTCGACGTCGATGCAGAAGCCGTTGAGATAGTCGCACTCGATCGCGAAGCGAACGGCCTTGAAGAGATCCTCGGGCTCGCCGATGCGCCCCACCGGGATGCTGGCCACGATGGCGTCGCGCGCCTTCTGGTTCATGCCGCGGGTCATCGGGGTCTCGACCATGCCGGGCGCTATCGCGACCGCGCGCACCCCGAAGTTGGCGAACTCGCGGGCCCAGGTGACCACGTTCGCGGCGAGCGCGGCCTTCGCGCTCACGTAGTTGGACTGACCGCGGTTGCCGTGGCGGGCTATCGAGCTCATCGCGATGACCAGGCCGGGCTTCTGCTCGCGGCGCACCATCTCGGCGACGCCCTCGCGGACCATGAAGGTCGCGCCCGAGAGGTTCACGTTGATGACCGCGTTCCACTGCTCGTCGCTCATCACCGAGACCTCCCCGGTCTCGCGGCTCTTCTTCACCAAGAGCCCATCGCGCAGGATGCCCGCGTTCGAGATCACCACGTTGAGGCCGCCCATCGAGTCCGCCGCGAACTTCACGAACGACGCACACTCGGCCGAGCTCGAGACGTCGAGCTTCTGGCGGTGGATGCCCTTGGGGAGCTCGGCGAGGCCTGCCTCGTTCACGTCGCCGGCCGTGACCTGCGCGCCCAGCTCGTGCAGCCGCATGGCGAAGTGGAAGCCCATGCCCGAGGCGGCGCCCGTGACGATCGCCTTGACGGTGTTCAGCTCCATGTCGTGTTCTCTCTCTTCTCGGTGAGGGTCTTCGTCACGCCATCGCGGCGCGCGCGGACCGTAGCTGCGATCGGGACGACAGGGTGTGCGTCTCCTCCCGATCGGGAGGGCGTTCCTCAGTCGGGCGTGAGGCCGGTGCAGAAATAGAACAGGAGCTCAGCCGGCATCGCGCTGGCGGTCGGCGCGCCGAGGCCACGCAGCTGTTCGGCGCTGTTCTCGTTGGGCATGTGATCGCAGAGGATCCGGACGCTCGCGGTCGGCGAGAGCACCATGTTGTCGTAGCCGAACTCGACCATCACCTGGCAGGGCTGTTCTACCGACGGAGGCAAGCTGCCGCACGGGGCGCTGAACCGGTTGCCGCCCTCGGTGACCACGACCGCGCAGGTCCCTCCCCCCGCCGCGCCGCCGCCGCGGGGGACCCGGGCGCCGCTGATCTGCACCTGGTAGCGCTCGCTGCCCGCCAGGCCGCCCGCCGACACCGTCAAGGTCCGGGCGTCCGCGGTCTCGTTCACCACGCAGGACACGGTGTTCCCTGCGACGTTCTCCCCGAACACAGAGCGGGCCGGGGGCGGCGAGCACATCCCCATCTCGGTGTCGCAGCGCACCCCCCACCGCGCATCGGCGTAGGGAAGACGTTCTTCGGGGCCGCAGCCGGCGGCGAGCACACACGAGAGGAGGGCGAGGGAGAGGACCAAGCGGTTCATGGGGGAGGCTCCTGGAGGAAGGCGAAAGGTATCAAGTCCCGTGTAGGCGCGCGAGTTCACGTCGCGGCGGCGGCTTCGAAGCCCGCCAACAGATCGCCCCAGAGGTCCGACTCGGCCTCCAGGCCCACCGAGATCCGGATGAGTCCGTCCGCGATGCCCAATGCATGGCGCTGGGCCACCGGGATGGAGCCGTGGGTCATCACCGATGGCAGCTCGATCAGCGACTCCACGCCCCCGAGGCTCTCGGCGCACACGAAGATCCCCACGGTCTCGAGGAACGCCCGCGCCGCGGGCTCGCCGCCCCGGATGACGAACGAGATCATCCCGCCCGGACCGCGCATCTGCTTGCTCGCGACGGCGTAGCCGGGATCGCTGGGCAGGCCGGGGTAGTGGACCTTTTCCACCTGGGGATGGTTCGAGAGCTGCTGCGCTATCGAGCTCGCGCTGCGCACGTGGCGCTCCATCCGCACCGGCAACGTCTTGAGGCCGCGCAGCACCAAGTACGAGTCGAACGGCGAGGGCACGGCGCCCATCGCGTTCTGAAGGAAGCGGATCCTGTCGGCGAGTGCATCGTCGCTGGTGACGATCGCGCCGCCCACCACATCGCTGTGACCGTTCAGGTACTTGGTGGTCGAGTGCACCACCAAGGTCGCGCCGAGCGCGAGGGGTTGCTGCAGCATCGGGGTCGCGAAGGTGTTGTCCACGGCCAGAGGGATGCCCCGCTCGCGACAGATCTCCGCTACGGCAGCGATGTCGACGATCTTCAGCATCGGGTTGGTGGGGGTCTCGAGCCAGACCAGCTTGGTGCTCGGCCGGATCGCCGCGCGGAGCAGCTCGGGCTGGGTGAGGTCGATCTGATCGAAGGTGATCCCCAGCGGCTTCATCACCTTGTCGAGGATCCGGAAGCTGCCGCCGTAGAGATCATCACCTGCGACCACGTGATCGCCCGGGCCGAGCACGTGCATCAGCGTGGTCATCGCGGCGCAGCCCGAGGCGAAGGCCATTCCATGCTTGGCCCCCTCGAGCGACGCGATGCAGCCCTCGAGCGCCTTGCGGGTGGGGTTGTCCGTCCGCGAGTACTCGAAGCCTTTGTGGTGACCTGGGCCGTCCTGGGCGAAGGTCGACGCCAAGACGATCGGCGTCATCACGGCGCCAGTCATGGGATCGGGCTCTTGGCCGCCGTGGATAGCGAGGGTGTCGAGGTGGGTGCTGCTCGTCATGGCGGCTGCCCTTATCAGGCGCCGGCCATCCCGAGCAAGGATCACTGCTCGAGGGGCGCGGACTCGATGGGCGCAGGCTCTTCGCGCGGCGGCTCTTCGCGCGGCGGCGCGTACGTGCGCGGCGCGCGTACCAGCTCGCGTACCAGCGTCGTCGCGTAGGCGCCCGCGGGAAGCCAGAAGCGCAGGAGCAGATCGCCTCCTTCCAAGCGCGCCTGGGGCTCGCCCTCTCCGTCGTAGCCTCGGACCCGCAGGCGATAGGGACGGCGGGTGCCTTCTCCAAAGCGGGCGAAGCGCGCGAGCTTCTCCTCGTCGAGCCCGTGCCGCAAAAGCGCCGCGTCTTCCTCAGCAGCGGCTTCGTGCTCGGCCCGACGCATCGAGGCGCCGAACATCGGACCGGTCGCGCTCACCTCGAAGCGCAGCGCCCGGGCCTGCACCTCGCTCAGGTCCTCCGCGACGAAGAGCCCACCAGTGTCGTCTTTCTTCACCACATCGCCGTGAACGATGCTCGCGAGCCCCTCGGGCATCATCAGACGCGCGGCACAGAGCTCGTTGAAAATCGAGCTCTGCAGCACCGAGACCAAGAACTTCTTGTCCCCCGGATGACGCGGCGGCGGCCCGCCCTCGACCAGCCAACGCCGCGCGCGGATAAGGTTGTCGACCCCGAAGCGCTGCTCGCCGTAGTAGGCGGGCAAGCCCCGCTCGGTGAGGATCGCGAGCGCCGCATGCACCGCGGCGAGGTCGAAGGCTTCCATGACCCCGTCGTCGCCGCGGTTCACATCGCGCAGCCGGAGCGCGAAGCGGTTGCCCCGCAAGTGCCCCGTGCGGAGCTTGTTCTTGTGACGACTCACCTCGAGGATCTCGATCGAGGGCAGCTCGAGCGCGCGCGCCGCGTCCGCCGCGGCCTCGTCGCGACACAGCAGGCTGAGCCACTGGGTGGTCACTGCGTGGCGGTCTTTCTTGCCGGCGACGCCCGCCTCGCGCGGATCGAGGTTCAGCGCGCGGGCGATCCGGCGCACCGCCTCGTCCGTATCCAGGCCGGTCTTTCGGAAGCGTAGAAAGAGGTGATCGCCGCTCCCTTCGGGAACGTACGCGGGCTCCTCGTCGACCACGAAGTCCTCAGGCTCGCGCTTGAGCAATGCGCACATCAGAGGCGGTTGGCCCACAGCCCGCGGCAAGCCAGCGAGCAGATCACGTTCCTCGGATTTCGCTTCCATCGGGTGTGCGCGGGCCCGTACGATGGATCTCATCCTCTTTCAATGGCCCAAAGGAGGCCGGGGGATTGTCGCTTACACGTACAGACCGTGTGCGAGTCGAGGTCGAACGGCTCGCGCGCGCTGGGGTCGCAGGGAATGTGTTTCCCGGGGCGTCGTGCGCCTTGAGCTGGCGAACACCGCCGCACCACAAGAGCCCGAACGTGCGGGGCACGCTCTACCAGGCGGAGACCGCGACTGGCTTACGTGAGCCTTCGGGCAAGCCCACCACCGTCGACACGATCTTCGATCTGGCGTCGCTGACCAAGCCCGTGGTGGCCATGACGGCGCTGCGCCTCGTGGCGCGGGGCGCGCTGTCGCTCAGCACGCGCGCGGAAGAGCTCTTGGTCGACACCCGCGGCTCGGTGGGCGGGCAGGCGAGCCTCGAGCAGCTGCTCACCCACCGAAGCGGCCTCGCGCCGTGGGGAGGTCTGTACCTCGACGTCCCCCACGAGCCCGGCACCAGCGCGGCAAAGCGTTGGATGATCAGCGAGGCTAGTCGCCGGGTCGACGAGGGCCCCAAGCCTCGTGACGCCAGCGGCGCGCTGAAGCCGGTGTACAGCGATCTTGGGTACTTGGTCGCCGGCGAGATGATCGCGAAGGCGGGCGGTCGCGATCTCGCCAGCGTGGTGCACCAAGAGATCGTCGAGCCCCTGGGCCTCGATGACCGCGAGATCTTCTTCGCGCGGGCGCTGCCCCCCGAGCGCCACGCCGAGCTTCTCAAGAACGTCGCTGCGACCGAGCGCGACGACTGGCGTGGACGCCTGCTGCGAGGCGAGGTGCACGACGAGAACTGCTACGCGTTCGGCGGCGTGTCGGGACACGCGGGGCTCTTCGGGACCGCGCGCGCCGTGGCGAGGTTCGGTCGCGCCGTGCTCGACACCTCGCTGGGGGTCTCGACCTCGTGGCTCCCGCCAGCGATGATGAACGCCGCGCTGGCGCCGCGCCCCGGAGGCAGCAACCGCCTGGGGTTCGATGGCAAGAGCCCGGGGGAGAGCGCGGCCGGCAAGCGCACCAGCCCCGAGACGTTCGGCCACCTCGGCTTCACGGGCACGTCGCTCTTCTGCGATCCGGTGCACGACGTCGTCGCCGTGCTCCTCACCAACCGGGTCTGTCCCAGCCGGGCCAACCAGAAGATCAAGTTCTTCCGGCCCGCGCTGCACGACGGAGTGATGGCGATCTTGTTCCCCAACGCGTGATCGTCGGCGATCTCGCTAGAGGCGCATCAGCGCCGCGCCCCAGTTGAGGCCGGCGCCCAACGCCAAGAAGCAGATGAGCTCGCCCTTCTTCAAGCGGCCATCGCGGATCATCTCGTCGCAGAGGATCGGAATCGTCGCCGCCGACGTGTTGCCGTAGCGCGCGATGTTGCTCGGCACTTTGGCCTCGGGGACCTTGAGCGACTGGCGCACGCTCCCATTGATCCGATCGTTGGCCTGATGCGCCACGAACCAGTCGACCTGATCCAGGGTGACCTCGTGCTTGGCGCAGAGCTCGCGCACCACTTTGGGCAACAGCGTCACGGCGCTCTTGAAGAGCTCCTTGCCCTTCATGGTGGGGACGTGGCTGTCGATCGACGCGTTCCAGTAGTGGCGCTGCGTGAACATCCCACCGGGCACCCAGATCTGATCCATCCCGCGGCCATCGCTCTTGTTGATCGCACCGATGAGGCCGTGGCCCGCCACCTCGCTCTTGCGCAGCACCAGCGCGCCCGCGCCGTCTCCGAAGAGCACGGCGGTGCCGCGGTGCTTGCTCGCAAACTCCCACTCTTCTTCGGTGGGCTTGCGATCCGTCTCCTGCATCAGGACGTCCCAGGGCCAGGGCATGAAGCCGGCGTGGCACTCCGCGCCGACGATCAGCACCGTCTCCGCCGCGCCGGCGCTCACCAGGCCGTCGGCTAGCTGCAGCGCGAAGGGCATGGCCGCGCACTGCTGCCGGATGTCGAGCGCCGGCACCCCGGGGATCCCCAACTTCGCACCGAGCAGCGCGCCCGATCCGGGGAACGCGTGCTCCGGCGTCATCGTGCAGAACACGATGTAGTCGATGTCGCCCTTCTCGATCCCGGCGCTCAGGATCGCCTGCTCGGCCGCGGGGACGGCGATGTCGCTGACCCCCTCGCCCTCGGCCGCGTAGTGACGCTGCGCTATCCCGGACCGGGGCCGGATCCACTCATCCGAGGTGTCCATCACCCGAGAGAGCTCGTCGTTCAGGACGGGGCGACCGGGGACGTGGCGGCCGCTTCCGATGATGGTGATTCCAGGCACACGGCAGGGCTGTCACGTCCGAGCAGCCTCGGCCAGCCCTCAGACGTCAGGGACGGACGCGCGGTCCGGTCCGGTACGGCAGCTCGAACGCGTCGCCCTCGCAGCCCCCGATCACCGGCACGAAGCGCAGGGTGATGTTCTCTTCCGGCGGGATGGTGCCCCCAACGGTGAAGGGGTTGTCGATGGTCTCCTCGATCCGATTGTCGCCCACGGCGCCGGCGCGGACGGTCGCGACGTCGGCGACTCGGATGTCGTCGCCGCTGCCCACCAACGCTTGGATGTTCACCGTGATCGGCGCCGGGCTCTCACCGCAGGTCTCGAAGTCCACGGTGATGTCCACCGGCACGGTGGGATCCCCGAGGGGCACGTTGGGCGTGAAGGTGGCACTCACCACCGTCGACCACTCGTAGGGGTCGCACTCGAGCACCCGCTCGCCGCCGCAGCTGCGCGCGAAGTTGGTGTCGGGCGCGCACCCCGCGAGGGCGAGCGCGAGGAGGACGGTGAACGCGGAGGACTTGGCGAGGTATCCCATCGCCGTGAGGTGTACGTGATCTGCGCCTCGCGCGCCGCTCAGGTGCGCTGGCGGTAGGTCAGCGAGAAATACATCGGGACCGGCATCATCGGGCCCTGCTGGGTGGCCGAGACCGTCATCGTGGTGCCGTCCGCGGAGAGCTCGAACGTGTTCCAGCGATCGCCGAGCGAGGCATCGAAGAACTGCTCGAGGTGCCCGTCGCGGAAATACTGGCTGATGGTGACGTGACCTGTGCCCTCGATGTCGAAGTCGGTGGGCACGGCCGGGCTGGTCGTGTAGCTGAAGCGCTGATCGAAGCCGACGGTGATGTTCGAGCCGGGGAACGAGATGTCGAGCCGCTGATTCACCGGGGTGTTCGAGCGGAGCTGGTCTCGGGCGACGCTCTGCAGGAAGTAGTTCATCTCCGAGACGGTGCGCTCGATCCCTCGATCGATCACCGCCTGCGCTGCGGTCCGAGACACCGTCAAATGCCAGGCGCCTGTCAGCCCCGCCCGTAGCTCGGCTTCGGTCCGAACGGGTGCTGCCTGGGTCTCGGCCCGGCTGGGGAGGAGCGGCAGCAACGCCGCCAGCACCAAGAACAGAGAGACGGTGAGAGGGAGGCGCGAGCGCATGGGTGAGGGCCTAGACTGCCGGACCCCGGTAGGATCTTCAATCGCGCTCGATCACGGGCTCGCGCTCGGGCCTGCCCCGACTATGCTCGGCCCGCTCGAGGACCGGCGCCGCGAGTCGAGGAGTACGTTGAGCGAGGCCGAGATTCACCTGTACGCGACCTACGCCGAGCTGGCCTTGGCGGTGCTGACCTTCGCGTCGCTCTTCTTGATCACCGCGCCGTACGGACGACACGCCCGCAAGGGGTGGGGCCCGGAGGTGAACCAGCGCCTCGGCTGGGTGCTGATGGAGCTACCTGCGTGTGTGCTCTGGCTCGCGATCTTCTTCGCCGGGGAACACGCGCTAGAGGTCGCGCCGCTCTGCCTCATGGCGCTCTGGCAGGTCCACTACGTCAACCGAACCTTCATCTTTCCTCTGCGGATCAAGGCCGAAGGAAAGACCACGCCGGTCTCCATCGTGCTGACCGCCATCGTCTTCAACTCGCTGAACGCCTACATCAACGCGCGCTGGGTCTCGGAGCTGGGCAGCTATCCGGTGAGCTGGCTCAAAGATCCTCGCTTCATCCTCGGCGCGGTGCTCTTCTTGTCGGGCTTCGCCATCAACCAGCACGCCGACTGGGTGCTGATGAACCTGCGCAAGCCCGGGGAGACTGGCTACAAGATCCCCAAGGGCGGGCTCTACACGTTCATCACCTGCCCCAACTACTTCGGCGAGATCCTCGAGTGGACGGGTTTCGCCGTTGCGAGTTGGTCCCTCCCAGGGCTGGCGTTCGCGCTCTACACCACCGCGAACCTCGCCCCGCGCGCCCTGAGCCACCACAAGTGGTACCGCGAGAAGTTCGCCGACTACCCACCCGAGCGGCGCGCGCTCATCCCCTTCGTGATCTGAATCATGAGCAGCACCACCCTGAACGGCGCGCCCTCCACCGAGCGAAACTTCTACCTGGCGATAGCGATCGTCTCGGCGGCCGCCGTCGGGCTGCTCGCTTGGATCTTGATCCTTCGCTCTCCCCCGCCAGGTGACGCGGCCGCGCTGGCCTTCATGCCCGCGGTGAACGCTGCGATGAACGCGATGTCCGCGAGCTGCCTGGTGATGGGTTTCATCGCGATCCGAAGCAAGCGCATCGCCCTACACCGCGGCCTCATGCTCAGCGCGCTCGGCTTCTCGGCGCTCTTCTTGGTGGGCTACCTCGCCTACCACTTCGTCCACGGCGACACCCACTACCCCGAGGACGCGCCGCTCCGGACCTTCTATCTGTCGATGCTCGCCTCCCACGTGATCCTCTCGATCGTGTGCTTGCCGATGGTGCTCATCACGTTCGGCCTCGCGCTCCGAGGGCAGGTGCTTCGCCATCGCAAGATCGCGAAGTGGACCTTGCCCCTTTGGCTCTACGTCTCGGTCACCGGCGTCGCGGTCTTCGTGATGCTGCGCTCGGTGCTCTAGAGCTAGCCGCTCGCTAGTCGGTGGAGCGCGGCTCCATCGCGCCGCGGATGGCGCGCGCCATGACCGCGCGCTCGCCCGCCAGCAGCTCGGCGGCGAGCGTCTCGGCGGGGATAGCGAT
>Ga0105047_10000727_pt1 | contig 57159 bp, 49 predicted proteins | sample MAT04_FD_78384 | JGI IMG/M metagenome (GOLD analysis project Ga0105047, IMG submission 78384) | Freshwater microbial communities from Lake Fryxell liftoff mats and glacier meltwater in Antarctica - MAT-04 (megahit assembly) | ecosystem: Environmental > Aquatic > Freshwater > Ice > Liftoff... | reverse complement strand
CGACAACGACCGTGGCGCCGACAACGACCGTGGCGCCGACAACGACCGTGGCGCCGACAACGACCGTGGCGCCGACAACGACCGTGGCGCCGACAACGACCGTCGCGCCGACAACGGTGCCGACCCCCGATGGCCTGCCCGAAGTGGAGGCCGGAGGGCTCACCCGGGCTCCCGTCGCGGTCGCTCAGGGGGCGCGACCTTCGTTCACCGGCTGATGACGGCCGGCTGACCCGCCGCCTGATCTGACCGACGCGTCAGCCGGGGGAGGGGGACCCACCGGTCCGCTTCCCCCGGCTGTCGTCGTTCCGCCTCTGGCCCCGCGCCAGCGTGCGGTGGTCCCCGGAGCCTTGGCCCTGTTCGTGACGCCACACCGGTCGTAGTGTTCTTGTATGGGCGTCGTGTCGGGCTGGTACCCGGATCCGTCCGGCGTGTACGAGATCCGGTACTGGGACGGCGCGCGCTGGACCGAACGGGTCCACCCCACCCCGGTCGCGTCGCCTCCTTCCCCGCCGCCGCAGGAGACCGCCGGCGCGAGGATCCCCGTTCCTGAGCTGACACCGGTCGCCCGACGCGCGGTCGTCTCGGCCTTCCTCGCCGACCTCGTGGCCCGAAGGGTGATCGACGAAGCGCGACGACGGTGGCTGGAAGCGGAGTTGGTGCGCTGGGAACCGTTGGCGGCTCCGACGAGAGCGCCGGTCGGCGAGGGAGTGGCCGTGGCCCCGGCCCTGGTGGCGAGCGACCTCCCACCCCCGCCCGTACGGCCGCCACCACCTCCGCCACGACCGGACGTACCGGCCCCATCACCCAGTGCCGATCGGCCCCGTCGGGCCCCTCCGCCGGCCCCACCTCGCCCGGCCGGTCCGGCCGCTCGGTGGTGGGCCGAGCGCAAGGCGAGCGTGTCGGCCGACCTCGGGGTGCACGGACTGGCCTACCTCGGCGTCGCGCTCATCTTCACCGGTGTGCTCGGCTTCGTGATCTTCGCCTTCGGCGACGTCGGGGACGCGTGGCGGCCGGTCGCCGAGCTGGCGCTGCCGCTCGTCTGCGCCGGCTCGGCGGCGTTCCTGTACCGGCGGGGCGCGCCGTTCGTCAGTGCCGCCCTCGAGTTCCTCGGCGGGCTGATCCTTCCCATCGTCGCAGTGGCGTCGTTCGTCGACGGCGCCGAACTCCCGCCCGACCTCGACGGTGCCTCGCTCGTGCTCGTGCTCGTCGTGGTCAGCCTGGTGTTGGCCGGCGCCTACGCGTTGGTGGTGCGCCGGCGCCCGAGCTCGCCTCTACGGTTCCTGGCGGCGCCGATGGTGTGGTTGGCCGTCGCTTTCGTCGGTCTGGCCTTCGCTCCCGTGGTCCAGGACGGGCGTGACGCCTCGCGGCCGTTCCCGATCCAGTGGGCTCTCGTCGCCGCCACCGTGGCCGCGACGCTCGGTCTCTGCCGGTTGCGTCCCGCCGGCGTCATCGCCCGGGCCAGCGTGACCGCGGCCATCCCCGGGGCGGCCGTGGCCGCGTTGCTGACCGTGCTGGCCGCTCCCCGGGCCGGTTGGCCGGCGGGAGCGCTGGTGCTGGCGGGCGCCTCGACCATCGCCAGCATCGAGCTCCTGGCGTCGCGACTTCGACCGTCGACCGTCACCGTGCTTCAGGCCATCACCCTGGCCGGTACCGCCGCCACCCTGGTGCCCCCGCTCGGCCCGGCCTGGGCCGCGACCATCGCCGCCATCGGATTGTTGGCTCTGGCCGAGGGGCAGGCACAGCGGCGAGCGAACCCACCCGTGATGCTCGTGGTCCTGATGGCATCGGGTGCAGCAGCCGTGCTGGCGCTGGGACGACCTTGGCCCACCCTCGTCACGGCCGGGGTCGGGTTCGTGTGGGCAGTCGGGCGTCGGTACCGGCCGCTCGCCGGGTTGACCGAGGTCGTGCCGGTCGTCGGCGTGTTCGTGTTCCCGGCGCTGGCGGCTGTGGGTGTCGTTCGCCTCCTCCCGGTCGACTCCGCCCTGGTCGTGGTCGGGGTGTTCGTGGTGGCCGTCGCCCTGGTCGTGCGGCTCACGGCGGCGCGGCGCGACATCGTCATGGCGGTCTGGGTCCCCGCCGCGGCCGGCGCCGTCACGGTGGCGGTCGGTGTCGACGGCGTCGGGAGACCCTGGTGGGGAGCGCTGGCCGCGGCGTTGGCCGCGGTTTCCTTCGCTCTCGCCCCTCGCTGGGCCTGCCTCCGGGTGTGGACCACCACCGCCGCCGTCGCCCTGGCCGCGGTCTGGGTCACCGTGGCCCTGAATGTCCGACCCGCAAACGCGGCGGTCGGGGGGGCGGCCCTCGGCCTGGTGCTGGTGGCCTCGTCGCTGGTGCGCCGGGCTCCGGCGTTCGGTCACCTGGGACTGGCCGGTCTCACCGTCGGTGCGGTGTCCGTCGTGGTGGCATTCGGAGCGGCGGCGGAGGCGGCCGGTCCGACCGCTCCGTGGACCGGTCCGGTCGCCGCCTCGTTGGGCCTCGCTGCTCTCGGGTGGGGGGTGGTCACCGCGATAGGGGAGACCCGCGGATGCTCGGTACGCGACCTGATCGTCCGGTTGTTGGCCGGCGAGGTGGAGCGCGCCACCGAGTACGCGCCGGCGACGGAGGGGGACGACGCGCAGAGTGGCGCCGTCGTCGCTCCCGCGCTGGCCCTGATCTCGACAGTTGCGTTCGTTGCGTCTGCGCTGGGCGCGTCGGGCCTGCTGGAGCGCTCAGACCCCTGGCTGGCCGTGGCCGCCAGCGGGGTGACGCTCACGGCCGCGGTTGTCGCCCGATTCGTGGCCGGTTCCCGACGCTTGCTCGCGGCCACGTGGTCCGTCCTCGGGGTCTGGCTCACGGCGGCGCTGGCTCTCCTGGCGTGGTCGGATCCGTGGTCCGCGGCCGTCGGATCAGCGGTGGTGGTCGTTGCGGTCGTCGTCGTCGGTCCGGTGCAGCGGCGCCCGTCGATGGTCTGGTCGGGGTGGCTCGCGTCGGCGGCCGTCGCCCTCGCTCTCGGCCGGGTGGTCGGGCTGGCGGCCGACGACCTCCTCCTGGTGCTGTTCGGGTGGGCCTCGGTGGCCATGGTCGGTGGACTGGCTGTGGACGATGCCCTCAGCGGTCGACGACGGCCAGGGGAGTGGGTCCGGCGGGCCGAACTACGCCCCGGCGTCGCCCTCGGCCTGGTCGTCGCACCGTTGGCCTTCCTCCCGGTGTTCGCCCGGACGCCCGGCACTTTCGGGTGGTGGTCATCGGCCGCGGCCATCGTGGCGTTCGTGGTGGCCGCGCAGCTGCGTCGTGGCGCGGTCAGCCTCGTCGGTTGGGGGCTAGCGGTCGTCGCCTACCTCGCTCTGGCCCCGTGGGTCCCGCTCACCATCCCGTGGACGATCGTCCCCGTCGTGGCGATCCTCCTGGTCGTGGCCGACATGGTCGCTCGGTTCACTCCGACTCCGCCCGCTCCAACGGAGGTGGTGGTTGCAGAGGCGGTCCGGCCCGACCTCCCCGCCCCTCCGGGCGCCTCGTCCGGTGCCGCCGGCTTGTCGTCGACCGAGGCCCGCTGGGACCTCCCGCCCTTCCTCGTCGCCCACGCCGCGGCTGCGCTTGCGCTCCTTGCTGCCCTCCCGCAGGGGTGGGTTCCCGCGACCTGGATCGCGACCGGAGCCATCGGGCTGATCGTGGCCGCCCGCCTTCGGGCATGGTGGTGGGCGGCCGGCGGGGTGGCCGTCGCCCTCGTCGGCCTCGGTGGAGCCGGCCCGGCCTGGCTGACGCTCGGATTCGTCGTCACCGCACTCGGGGCCACCGGTGTCGCGACTCAAGCCCGGACCGAGGCCCGTCTGGCCTTGCAGCTGACCGGGATGCTGGCGGCGGGCGCCGCGTGGGTTTCGTTGTCGTGGTGGCAGGCCTGGACCATCGAGGAGGCGGTGGTGGCGACCGCAATCGCGTCGGCTGCGGTGTTGGCTGTGTTGGCGGTGGCGACGCGGTCGGTCGGTCTGGGTCTCGATTGGCTGGCCACCTGGGCGGTCCTCCCGGTGGTGGGCCTGGCGTACGCGGCGGTGGAGTCGAGTTCGCCGGAGGTGCCGCGCCGCCCGGCGCAACTCGTGGTGGCCGCGGCGTTGGCGGTCGCTTCGCTCAGCGTCGCGTTGTTGGCCTCGCCCACCGGCCAGCGCTGGTTGCGTGAGGCGTCGGTGGTCCTGCTGGTCGCGGCGGGAGCGCTGGCGGGCGGCGCTGTCGAACTGTCGCCCACGGCATGGGTGGTGCTGTCCGCGAGCGTGGCGGTGGTGGCGATGATGGGCGGGCTCGCCCTGCACCTCACCGATCGAGCCCTGGCCTGGCGCCGGCCGGCACGGCTGCTGGCGGCATCGGGCACCGGGGTGGCGCTGGCCGTCGCCGCGGCGGAGCTGCCCGATCGCCCGTTGCTCGTGGCGGCGCTGCTGGTGGCCGGGGTCGAGTTGCTGGCGCTCGGCCTCGTCACCCGGAGGGCGGGTTGGCTCGTCGCCTCCACGGCCACCCTGGTCTCGGCCTGGCTGGTGTTCGCCAGCCAGGCGCTCACCGGTGATCCGCAGTGGTTCACCGTCCCCGTCGGTCTGGCCGTGCTCGTGATGGTGGCGTTGATCCGCGGAGACCGGCGCCGGTCCGAGGCCGACCTCGATTCGGTGGCGCCGCCCATCGTGGGCCTCGATCTGCTGGGCATGACATTCGTTGTCGGTTCCGCGCTCCTGCAGACGGTCAGCGACTCGCCTTCGTTCGGTCTCCTGGCGGTCGCCCTGGGCCTCGGGCTCGTCGTCTTCGGCGGGCTGACCGGGGTGCGTCGCCGCCTGTTCTTCGGCGCAGCCACGGTGGCCGGGGCGCTGGTGCTGATGGTGGTGCCGCCGCTCGTGGGCCTGGTCGACGAGATCCGGGGCTGGGTGCCATGGGCCCTGCTCGCCGGCGCGGGCATGATCGCCCTCCTCGTCGCAGCCTTTCTCGAACAAGGCCGACGGTTCGTGCGCAGGACGGTTCAGCGCTTCTCGGAGTTGACCGAGGGATGGGAGTGACACGAAAACGCACATCGGTCGCGGCGGGCGGGTGGGCTGTGCGGTCTGCGTCTGCTCTCAGTCGAGGTGCTGCTCGAGGAATGAGAGCGTGCGGGCCCATGCGTCGGCCGACGACGCAGGGTGGAAGGCCGCTCGCTCGTCGCAGTGGAAGCCGTGGTCGGCGTCGGCATAGCGCACGACCTCGGTTCGTACCACCGCGCGCGCCGCGGCCTCGCGCAGCTGCTCGACCTCCTCGACCGGGATGTGGGCGTCGAGGTCGCCGTACAGGCCGAGCCAGGGGGTGCGCAGCGCCGGCGCGACGTCGACGAGTGCGGGCAGATCGAAGCGACCGGTGATCACTCCGCCGCCGTAGAAGGTGACGGCGGCGCCGAGCTCCAGTCGAGCCGCGGTGGCGCACGCCACGCTGCCCCCCATGCAGAACCCGATGATCGCTTGGCGGGTGGTGGCCACGCCCCGGTCGGTGAGCGCGCCGAGGGCGGCGTCGACGTCGGCGGCGATGCCTTCGGCGGTCATGGCCATGATCACCGGCCCGAGGGCGGCGAGGTCGTTGTACCCGAACACCGGCGACCCCGAACGATGGAACAGCGCGGGGGCCACCGCCAGGTAGCCGCCCTCGGCCAGTGCCGTCGCCACGCGCTCGATGTGCCCGGTCAGTCCGAACGCCTCCTGGATCACCACCACCCCGCCGCGAGGAGCACCATCGGGCTCGGCGATGATCGCGGGCGTGGGCCCGTCGGCGGCGGGGAGGGCGATGGTCGTCGTCAGCGCAGTCATGACCACAGCTTGGTGCCTCGCGGGTTCCGCGCGCCTGCTGCGCGGGCCTCGGTCGTCCTCCGGTGGTTCGGCTCCATGGGTACCCTCGCCGCATGGTTGAACGCGTGAGTGGCGTTGTCCGGTGGCTGCTGGAATTCGTCAAGGCCCGGCCGGTCGTGACGGGCGCGGTGGGAGTGCTCTTCGTCGTGCTCCTGGTGCTGGGGGAGCTCGTCGGCCTCCCGTTCCCGGTGACCGTGGTGTTGTACGGCGGCGCGGTCCTGATCACCCTCGCCGCCGTGTGGTGGCTCGACCGACGGTCTGGTGCGCGGCCCGGAGCGGTGCTGACCCTCGGGGTTTTCGTGGTGGTGGGTCTGGGCACGCTGCTGGTCATCCAGGTGGTGCCCTACGGTCGGGCGCACGCCAACCTGCCTGTGACCGGTGAACCCGAATGGGCCACGCCCGAGACCCGGGAGCTGATGGTGCGGTCGTGTTTCGCCTGTCATTCGAACCAGGTCGAGTACCCCGGGTATTCGAACGTGGCGCCGGTCTCCTGGGCGGTGCAGTACCACGTCGAGGAAGGCCGTCAGGCCGTGAACTACAGCGAGTTCGCGACCGACCCTGGTGAGGCCGAGAACTCCGTCGAGGTGATCCTCGACGGCAGCATGCCCCCGTCGTACTTCACTCGGTTCGGTCTCAACGCCGATGCCGTACTCACCCAGGCGGAACAGGACACGCTCGTCGCCGGGCTCCTGGCGACGCCGGGCCTCTCGGAGCAGGGCGGCTGACCGGCTCCTGCTACGGGGTTGCCTCGTCGGGTCGGCCCGACGGGCGGTTCGAAGGGTTGCCGATGTCGTCACGCTCCTGGTCGAGGAGCTGGTCGACCGCGGCCCCCACGGTTGGTTCGAAGCGGTCGGGCCCGAAGCGGTCACCCAGTCCGAAGGCCCGCAGCCGGTCCTTCACCGGGCCCTTCATCTCGGCGATGATCAGTTCGATGCCTCGGGACGCCAGGAAGTCGTCGAGCTCGATCAACTCGTCGACCGCAGTCGTGTCGATGTCGGTGATGGGCTCCGCAGCCAGGATCACGGTGCGCACATCGGGTCCGGCATCGGCGACCACCGACCGCACGTAGTCGTCGAACATCCCGCCGTTGGCGAAGAACAGCGGCGCATCGAAGCGCACGATCACGATGCCCGGCAGACGCTCCGCGTCGGGGTGTCGGGAGCGGTCGTGGTACCCGCGCACCGTGGGGATCTGGCCCAACTCGGCGCGGTAGGGCCTCCACGCCTGGTTGACGAAGGCCACGAACGAGAGGCCGACGGCGACGACGATGCCCTGCAGCACCCCGATGAAGGCGACGCCGAGGAAGGCCGAGATCGACAGGAGCCCCTCGGTTCGGTTGACCTTGAGGATATGGACGACCGATCTGATGTCGATGAGTCCTGCAGCCGCCACGATCACCACGGCGGCCAGGGTGGAGGACGGGAGGTACCCGGTGAGCCCCGGTGCGATCAGGATGAAGACGATGAGCAGTACCGCTCCGGTCACCCCCACCAGCTGGGTGCGGCCGCCGGCCTCCTCGGCGACCGGCGTCCGCGACGACGAGGCCGACACCGGGAAGCCGCCCAACAGGCCTCCGGCGACGTTGGCCAGCCCGATCCCGCGCATCTCGCTGCTCCCGTCCACGTTCTCGCCGCGGCGCGCTGCGAACGAGCGCGACAGCACGCCGGTGTCGGCGAAGGCGATGAGCGCGATGCCCAGTGCCGGCCCGATCAGCTCCAACACGTCGGACCACGTGATCCCGGACAGGGCCGGGGTCGGAAGGCCCTCGGGGAGCGCCCCCACGACCGGGATCTGGTCCTCGAGGCCGAGAGTCGCGACGACCACGATCGAGCCGATCACCCCGACGAGTATCCCGGGGACACGACTCCGGAGCAGGCGAGGCACGACGATCAGGGCCAGCGAGCCGAGGCCGATGAGGAGTGCGGTCCGGTTGACCTGCCCGTTGCGGATCCCGTCGAACGTGGCCCTGACGTCTCCGGTCAGCGAGTCGGCGTCGATGGAGAAGCCCATGAGCTTCGGGAGCTGTCCGGCTATCACCACCATCGCGATGCCGTTGAGGTAACCGATCCGGATCGGCTTGGACAGCAGGTCGGTGACGAAACCGAGTCGTAGAACGCCGCCGAGGACGAGCAGCCCGCCCATCAGGATGGCCAAGAGCCCGGCCAGAGCGACGGATCGCTGCGGGTCGCCGGCGGCGAGCGGGATCACCGACGCGGCGATGATCGGCGCCAGCGCCGAGTCGGGCCCGAGGACCAGGATCTTCGACGGCCCGAAGAGGGCGTAGGCGAGGAGCGGGACGATGGTGGCGTAGAGCCCGGTCTCGGGAGGAAGGCCCGCCGCCTCGGCGTAGCCCATCCCTGCCGGGATCAACAACGCGGTGAGGATCACCCCGGCCATGAGGTCCTTGCGGAGCCATCGGCGTTGGTAGCCCGCCATGACGTCGAGGCCGGGCAGCCAGCTGCGGAGTGTCGTCATCACGAGCCGGTCTACACCCGTGGCAATCGACCAGCGCGGGATTCGGGCCAGCGATGGGCGGGGTCAGGCCTGGGCGAGTTTGCGGTGGTCCCAGGAGATCACGCGGTCGACGAGGAGCTTCACCACGACGCGCTTGCGCAGCATGATCTCGACGAACGGGGCCATCTCTTCGGTGTACGGCGCGTTGTAGCGCTCGAACACGCTCACCCCGAGCTCCCAGATGCGGTCCGGGTCCTCGACGACCTCACCCTTGCCGATCAGGGTGACACCCCGCAGCTCGTCGTAGGTGTCGCCGTCCTCGACCAGCATCGTGAGGTTCGGGTTGCGGCGCAGGTTCACGACCTTCTGGGCCTTGGCCTTGCTCTCGATGGCCACCGCCCCCTCCAGGAAGCCATACCACATGGCGATCGAGTGGATGCTGCCGTCGCCGTTGATGGTGGACATGGTCATGGCGCGGCGCTCCGCCAGGAACGCGTCGACCTCGTCGGTGCTCATCACGATCTTGTTGCGCTGGTTCACACCCTTGAACGGTCCTGCGCTGTCGGCGTCGGTCATGGTTGGCCCCCCTGGGCGATGGCTGGGCAGAGAGCGCCCGTCGATTCGGTGCCGGGAAGCTAACACCGGGCGCGCGCGGCCTGGGTCGGCGGTGGGTTCGGCATCGGGCGCGTTCGGTAGGGTGCGGAGTCCGGGTCGGCGTCGAGCCCGACGCCGGGCAGGCCGACGAGTGGGGGACCGACGAGTGGGGGACCGACGATGACACCCGAAGAGGCAGCGCGAGCGACCGCAAGCGCCATCCAGGAACTGGGGGGTGGCTTCATGACCGACGGCGCCACGTATGCCCGGGGCGGTGAAGCCGGCTTCTCGGGGGTGGACTTCTACGTGCTCGGGCGCGGTGGTGTGCTCGGTGACGTCGACGCCGACGTGGTGTCGGCCGCCTTCTACTTCTGGAACCCCGATCAGGTGCGCACCCAGTGGGAGGCGGCCCGAACCGTGATGAGCCCCGCCCACGGCGCGGCGCTGTTCGCCGACGTGGCCCACCTCTACGGCGAAGCCCACATCGCCGACCACGACGGTCTGGTCCGCCTCGGCGATCTGCTCACGCGGGTGGTCGACTCGGCGTCGCCGGCGGGGGCACCGTTGTTGGCCGGCTGGCGCACCCATGAGGTGCCGGGCCCGGATCGACCCAAGGCGAGGGTGCAGCACCAGACCAACGCGTTGCGCGAACTGCGCGGCGCCTATCACGGCGGCGCGGTGCTGGCCGCCGGCCTCCTGCCGGTCGAGGCGGTGGCCTTCCGCAGCGCCTTCATGGCCCCGATCTACGGGTGGGACCTCGAGGGGATGGACGAACCGGAGATGTTCAAGGCCCGTTGGAAGGTGGCCGAGGCCGGCACCGACGCGGCGATGGCCCGGCCGTTGTCCTCGCTCGACGGGGAGGAGCTCGACGACATGGTGACGCTGTTGACCTCGGTGCACGAGACCTGGAAGGCCCGCTGACATGGACGTCTACGAAGCGCTCTACACCACCCGCGCCATGCGCCGGGTGACTTCCGATCCGATCCCGATGGAGGTGCAGGCCAAGATCCTCGACGCCGCCATTCGTGCGCCGAGTGGGGGCAACTCCCAGAACTGGCGGTTCCTCCTGGTCGACGACACCGACGTGAAGGCGAAGCTCGCGCCCATCTATCGGGCGGCCATCACCACGCTGTGGGCCACGATCTACGCCGACCGCATCGCCGAGGCCCTCGCCGACCCCGACGACCCCGAGTCGGTGTCGATGCTGGCCGTGCAACGCTCCGCGGAATGGCTCGCCGATCACTTCGCCGAGGTGCCGCTCTACCTGTTCGGATTCGCTCAGCACGACACCAGCGGCAGCTCGGTCTACCCGGCGGTGTGGAGCGCCCAGCTGGCGGCTCGGGCCGAGGGGGTGGGGAGCTCGCTCACCCAGGTGCTGGCGTTCAGCGACGCCGAGGTGAAGGAGATCCTGGGCGTGCCCGCCGCCGAGGGTTGGCACATGAACTGCTGCGTCTCCTTCGGCTACCCGACCGGTCGGTGGGGGGTGGCGAAGCGCCAGCCCGCCCACGAGGTGTCGTTCCGCAACCAGTGGGGGAGCCCGGTCGGTTTCGAGCTGGCCGAGCCGCTGTGGCCCGGCGACGCCTGATTCTGCGAGGTCGCTTCGACCGGTTCGGCCGAGCGGCCGAACCCGGATGCCGGCGCCCTCCATCAGCCGAACCTGTCTACCGTCCCTGTCATATGGGCCGGTCTTCGTAGACAGGTTCGACAGGGCGGCCAAACCTGTCTGTCCCAGCCGCCATATGCGGCCGTCTTCGTAGACAGGTTCGGCAGGGAGCGGTCAGGCGTCGTCGGGTTCGGCACCGGACCAGTGGGTACGCAGATCGGCCAGCCACTCGGGGAAGTCGACGGGCGGGTCGGGCAGGGGCGTGACGCCGTGCTCGGCCAACGCGGCCTCGTAGGTCTCGGGCTGGTCGCCCCACGACCGGGGGTCGCCCATCATCACCTCGAACAGCTTGGCGCCGGCGTCGCCGGCCCGGATGGGTCCGAAGGCGGCACCGAACGGCAGCTCCACGTGCGTCCCCGCCGGGCACCAGCGATCACCGAACCAGAGCCCACCGGCGATCACGAACACCACGTGGGGGCTGTAGTGACCGTGACGGCGCACGATCATGCCGGGGTCGTACTCGGCGTAGAGCGACAAGTACTGGGGGTCGGGGCTGAACGCGAACCACTTCTCCCGGACGTAGGCCTCGGTGCCGTCGGAGTTGCGCTGGGCCCGGCACAGCTGCCAGGGCATGTCGGCGTCGTCCATGTGGCGAAAGACGACTTCCTTGCCCTCGATGGGCAGGCCCTCCGCATCGGGCATCAGCCGACCAAGTCGAACTCGACCTCAGCGCTCTCGAGGCCCCGCACGAAGGCGTTGGGCATGTCGACCGGTGTCGTGCCCTCGATCAGCCGCCAGCCCGACGTGCGCCGCAGCAGCTCCTCGAAGAACACCTTGATCTCGAGACGGGCCAGCGAGGCACCCAGGCAGAAGTGGGTGCCGAACCCGAAGGCGATGTGGTTGTTGGGGTTGCGGGTGACGTCGAAGCGCTCGGGGTCGTCGAAGTGGCTCTCGTCGCGGTTGGCCGAGCTGTACATGAGTACGACCTGGTGCCCGGCGGGGATGGTGACACCGTTGACCTCGGCGTCGACCTTGGCCACCCGGCACATGTTGTGGATCGGGGTGATCCAGCGGATCATCTCCTCGACGGCGACGGTCATGTCGGCGCCGGCGCGCAGCTTGGCCATCTCCTCGGGGTGGGCGATCAGTTCGAGGATGATGCGGGCGATCACCGTGCGGGTGGTCTCGGCGCCTCCGTCGAGCAGCAGCAGGCCGTCGGCGATGGCGTCCTCGGTGGACATGGGGCAGCCGTCCACCTCGGCGGTGGTGTAGTGGCTGAACACGTCGTCGGCCGGGCAGGCCTTCTTGGCCTCGAACAGTTCGGCGGCGGCACCGGCGAACTCGATGGCCGAGACCATGCCGACCTCGGTGAAGTAGCGGGGGCCTCCGCCCATGGCGATGGTCGTCTCCGACCAATGCTTCAGCTTCGGCCAGTCGTCCTCTTCGAAGCCGAGGAGCTTGCCGATCATCATGGCCGGCAGGGGAGCGGCCAGGTCGTTGACGATCTCGGCCTGCCCACCGTTGGCCGCCACCCCGTCGATGAGCCGGTTCACCTTTTCCCGGATGTCGTCCTCCCAGTTGGAGGCGGCCCGAGGGGTGAATCGGCGTGAGACCAGGTTGCGGCGCTTGAGATGCAGCGGGTCGTCGAGGCCGATGATGGCGCCGTCGGCCGCAAGGTTGGGGCGGTACCCGCCCTTCTCCTGGTCGGAGTTGATGAAGACGCTCTTGTTCTTCTCGATGTCGACGATGTCGTCGTAGCGGGCGATGCCCCAGAGTTCGTTGACGTCGTCCCAGTAGACGGGTTCGTTGGCCCGCATCCAGGCGTAGGTCGGGTACGGGTCGCCGCCGTAGAGCTCCGGCGCCAGCAGGTCGATCTTCAGTCGTTCCACTACGTGCTCCCAGGGTCGGCGCCGGCCCGGCCGGCGAAGATGGACGCAGCGTACTTCGCCTGATCCGGGCGGTGTCCGCCCCGGCTCGTCCCGGCATCGGGCGCGGGCGAGGGCACCGAACCCCGTCTCCCGTCGGCCAGCGTCTAGCGTCGCCGTGTGGAGTTGCCGCTGACCTGCATCGGTTCGCCTACGCGCCGGCAACGGGTCGCCCTGGCCTCGTGTCCGGGTGGGTTCCGTCGATGAGCGCCACCACCCGGGCCCGGCCCGGGCGCCAGCGCAGTGAGGCCGCGGACCAGGCCATCCTCTCGGCCACTCTCGACGTGCTGGCCGAGACGGGGTACGCCGGGTTCACCGTGGCCGCGGTCATCGCCCGCTCCGGGGTCTCGTCGGCCACGCTCTACCGGCGTTGGGCCACCAAGGAGGAGCTGGTCGTCGCCGCTCTGGCCAGCCTTCACCCGGAGCCGGTGGCCATCGACACCGGCTCGTTCGACGGCGACATGGCGGCGCTGATCCAGGCCATGGCCAAGACCATGTCCGTGCGGCGCGACGACTTGGCCGGGGTGCTGGCCGGAGAGTTGCGCCGCGACAGCGAGCTCCGGGCCGCGGTCGACGCCAAGTTCCTCGCCCCCCGACTGGCGCTCCTGCGCGAGATCCTCGCTCGCGCCGAAGCCTGCGGTGAGCTCGCCGATACTCCCAGTGTCGACATGGCCTGGAGCCTGGTCAGCGGGCCGATGTACCACCGGGCTTATGTGCGGGGCGAGCCGTTCACGCCGGTCTTCCTGCGGGCGGTCACCGCCTTCGTGATCTCCGGTTTCCGGGGGCTTTCCGGGGCCTGAAGCTCCGATCCCGAGCCTGGGCGACAATGGGGGGATGAGCCTTCTCGATGTCGTGGTGACCGACCGGGTCGCCGTCCTCACCCTCAACGACCCTGAGCGGCGCAACGTCGTCTCCCACGCGCTCAACGCCGAGCTGGGCGTGGCGATGGACGACCTGGAGGGACGAGGCGACGTCGGCGCGGTCGTGCTCACCGGGGCCGGCTCGGCGTTCTGCGCCGGCGGTGACCTCGACGACCTGGCCAACTGTGCCGGTCCCGAGGACCTCGAGGCCATCTACGCCGGCTTCCTCCGGATCGCCGAGTCGCCCCTGCCGAGCGTGGCCGCCGTGAACGGCCCTGCGGTGGGCGCGGGGATGAACATGGCGCTGGCCTGCGACGTCATCGTGGCCGGCCGGTCGGCCCGGTTCGACACGCGGTTCATGCAGATCGGGATCCATCCCGGTGGTGGTCACACCTGGCGGCTGCGGCGCATCACCGACCATCAGACGGTGATGGCCATGGTGGTGTTCGGCCAGGTCGTCGACGGCCCCCGGGCCGCCGAGATCGGGCTGGCCTGGGAGTGCGTCGACGACGATGCCCTCCTGGCGACGGCCCAGGCCATCGCCGGGCGGGCCGCCGCCGCGCCGGCCGGACTCGTGCGTCGCACCAAGAAAACGGTGCAGGCGTTGGCGGCCATCGATGCCGGTGATCAGGCCGTGGCCCTCGAGGTCGGTCCACAGTTCGCGTCGATGGGGGAGCCGGCCTTCACCGAACTGCTGGCCCGCCTCAAGGCCCAGATCTCCACCCAGCCCTAGTTGATCGTCGACCGACCCGCAGAGTCAGGTCGGTCGGCGCAGCATGAGGCCGTTGCGGGTGCAACGCGCCACCAGCTCGTCGCGCTGGTTGAAGCCCCGATGCTCGAACGTCACGATGCCCGCTTCGGGTCGCGAGCCCGACGGCCGGCTGGCCATCACCTCGGTCTCGGCCCAGATGGTGTCGCCGGCAACGACCGGTCGGGGGAACTCGATGGCGTCGAAACCCAGGTTGGCCACGGTCGTGCCGAGCGTCGTCTCGTGCACGGTCATGCCGACGAGGAGGGCGAGCGTGAGCATCGAGTTCACCAGCCGCTCCCCGAACTCGGTGTCGGCGGCGTAGGCCGCGTCGAGGTGCAGGGGTTGTGGGTTCATGGTGAGGCAGCTGAAGAAGGTGTTGTCGGCTTCGGTGAGGGTCCGGGTGACGGCGTGGTCGATGACCATGCCCACGTCGAGGTCTTCGAACCACTTTCCGCTGATGGCACGGCGCACGATGGGTCTCCTGGTGTGAGGGCGGCGGGTCAGCGCTGCAGGTCGGGAAGGGCGACGATGGCGTCGATGGCTTCGGGGTTGGCGAGGGCGGCGGCGTTGCGCACCGGGCGACCGTTCACGGCGTCGGCGACGGCCAGCTCCACCAGCTTGTTGCTGCGGGTCCGGGGGAGGTCGTCGACCTGGGCCAGGACGGCGGGCACGTGGCGGGGGGTGCACGCGTCCCGTATCCGGGAACGCAACTCGCGGCGGAGGGTGTCGTCGAGGCGGGTGTCGTCGCGGAGGCGCACGAGCAGCACGATGCGTACGTCGGCGCCCCACTCCTGGGCGAACACCAGCGCTTCGAGCACTTCGGGCACCCCTTCGACGGCCCGATAGATCTCGGCGGTGCCGATGCGCACCCCGCCCGGGTTGAGGGTGGTGTCGCTGCGTCCGTGCACCACCAGCCCGCCGTGATCGGTCCACGACACGAAATCCCCGTGGGTCCAGGTGTCGGGGAAGGCCGCGAAGTAGGCCTGCGTGAATCGCGGACCGGGCTGGTTCGGATCGGGGAAGCCGTCGGTGCCGTCGGCCCAGAACCCGAGGGGCATCGACGGGAAGGGCCGGGTGCAGACCAGCTCCCCGGCCCCGCCCGGTCGGGGGGCCAGCGACCGGCCGTCGGCGTCGAACGCGTCGACGGCCATACCGAGGCCAGGGCCCTGGATCTCCCCGGCGTACACGGGCAGGGTGGGATCGCCGAGGGCGAAACATCCGAGCAGGTCGGTGCCTCCGGAGATCGACGCCACGTGCACGTCGGGTTTCACTGCGTCGTAGACGAAGCGGAAGCTCTCGGGCGAGAGGGGAGAGCCGGTGGAGCAGATGGTTCGCAGCGAGCCGAGATCGTGGGTGTCGACTGGCCGGTGGTCGTCCTTGCGCAGGGCGTCGAGGAACTTGGCCGAGACTCCGAGCAGGTTCACCGCCTCGGCGTCGACCAGGTCGAAGAGGGCGTTGGGGGAGGGGTGGAACGGAGAGCCGTCGAAGCACAGCACCGTGACGCCGGAGGCCAGGCCGCTGATGAGCCAGTTCCACATCATCCAGCCGGTGGTCGTGAAGTAGAGCATCCGGTCGTCGGCGCGCAGGTCGCAGTGCAACTGGTGCTCTTTGGCGTGCTGGAGCAGTACCCCGCCGCTGCGGTGCACGATGCACTTGGGGACCCCAGTGGTGCCCGACGAGTACACGACGTACCAGGGGTGGTCGAACTCGAAGCGTTCAGGCTTCGCCGGTGACCGGGCGCCGCGGGCCACGAACTCGGCCCAGGGCTCGGCGTCGAGGTCGGGAACCCGGGTGTCGCCCGACACCACGATGGTGGCGCGCAGGGTGGGGAGGCCGGCCTGCACCGCCCGCAGCCGGTCGAGGCAGTCGAACCACTTCCCGCCGTACCAGTAGCCGTCGGTGGCCACCAGCACGACCGGTTCGATCTGCCCGAAGCGGTCGATCACTCCTTGGGCGCCGAAGTCCGGCGAGCACGACGAGAACACGGCGCCGATGGAGGCGGCGCCGAGCATGGCCTCGACCGCCTCGATGCCGTTGGGGAGCCAGGCCACCACCCGGTCCTCGGGGCCGACCCCCAGCGCCCGCAGCGCTCCGGCCACCGCAGCGGCGTTGACCCGCAGTTCGTCCCAGCTCCGGGTGGTCCGCCGGCCGGTCTCGTCCACGGCGATCAGCGCCGGGGACGGGCTCGATCGGGCCAGCAGGTTCTCCACCACGCTGAGGCGCGCCTCGGGGAAGAAGCGGGTGGCCGAGAACCGGTCGGACCGAACCACGGCCGGCCCGGAGCGGTCGCCCACCAGGCCGCAGTCGTCCCAGACGAGCGACCAGAAGGCGGCCGGATCGTCGACCGACCATCGGTGCAGCGACCATGAGTCGGCGAACTTTCTTCCGGAGGCTTCTTCGGCGGCCCGTCGGAACACGGCCATCCTACTGGCCTCCACCCGGTCCGCCGGTGGCGTCCAGAGGGGCGCTTCGGTCATGGTGCGGCCTCGCCGGCCTGGGCTCTCGCCCACGCGTAGTCGGCCTTGCCCGCCGGGCTGCGCTGCACCTGGTCACGGAAGACGATCAGCTTCGGCAGCTTGAAGCGGGCCAGCGACTCGCCGGCGGTGGCGCAGAGCTCTTCGGGTGTGGCCGCGGCACCGGCACGGAGGGCCACGATGGCCACCACCTCGTTGCCCCAGCGCACCGAGGGCCGCCCGCACACCACCACGTCGTGCACCGCGTGATGGCGCAGGAGGGCCTGCTCGACCTCCTCGGCGAACACCTTCTCGCCCCCGGTGTTGATCGTCACTGCGTCGCGTCCCAGCAACTCCACCGACCCGTCGGGGCGGAAGCGGCCCCGATCGCCGGCCACGGCGAAGCGGACGCCGTCGATCAGCGGGAAGGTGCGGGCCGTGCGCTCGGCATCGCCCAGGTAGCCGAGCGGGATCCGCCCCGTCGTCGCCAGCCATCCCACCGAGTCGTCGTCGGGATCGAGCACGGCGTCGAGGTCGGCCGAGAGCACGCGTCCGAACGGACCCAGGCGGAACGTGCTGCCCTCGAGCGACTCCCGGTCGGTCATGTGATGGCCGATGGGCCCGGCCTCCGAGGAACCGAGCCCGTCGACGATCGACAGGCCGGGTACCCGGTCGAGCAGGCGCTGCTTGGCGTCGACGCTGAGGGTGGCGCCGCCGTTGTTGAGGATGCGCAGGCTCGACACGTCGTAGGGGTGGCGGTCCAGTTCGTCGAGCAGCGGCCGGGCGAACGAGTCGCCCACGACCTGGAGGAACGTCACCCTCTCGCGCTCGACGGTGGTCCACACCGCGGCCGGGTCGAGCGACCCCACGCCGGGAGTGAGGACCATGGTGTTGCCGTGGGTGAGGGTGGTGAGGGCGGTCCATTGGGCGGCGCCGTGCATGAAGGGGGCCGTGGCCAGGTTGCGCTTGGCGCCGCGTTCGACGGCCTCGGTCACGAGATCAGCCGTCGAGGCGAACTCGGTGCGCGTGCGGGTGCTCATCCCCCCCAATGCGGCGACGTAGAGGTCGGCCTGCCGCCACAGCACCCCCTTGGGCGTACCGGTGGTGCCGCCGGTGCACAACACGTAGAGATCGTCGGGGCTGGGCGACAGCGGGGGGGCGGTGGTCGGTCGGGCCGCCAACGCCACGTCGTACCAGAGCGCACCGGTGGCCAGGTCGTGGTCGGAGTCGTCGGCGACCTGGACGAGCAGTGCGAGGTGCTCGAGTCGGGGGGCGATCCGGTCGATGACCGGGGCGAATCGCGAATGGAACACGACGGCCCGGGCCCGTTGTTCGCCGAGGAGAGCCGCCAGTTCGTCGTCGACGTAGCGGTAGTTCACGTTGAACGGTGCCGTGCGGGCCGCGAAGGCCCCGACGTTGGCCTCGAGGAACTCGATCCCGTTGTGCAGGTAGAGCGCCACGTGGTCCTGCCCCGATTCGTGGGCGGCCAGCGTCGACCGTTCGGCGTGGAGGCCGAGGCCGTGGTCGTGCAGGAGTCGGGCGAACTGGTTGGCCCGACCCACGAACTCGGCGTAGGTGCGGCGCTGGCCGCCGTGCACCACGGCCTCACGATCGGGCACGGCCTCGGCCACCGCCCCGATCACCGACGACAGGTCGAACTCCACGGGTTCTCAGCCCCTTGCCGATGCGGCGACGGGGCCGTCGTCGACGGCGTCGGCCCCCACGGGGTCGGGGTGCACGGCGTCGGGGTCGACCACCAGCACCGCCTCGCCGAGAGCGACGGCGCGGCCGGAGGGCCCGAACACCTCGGCCACCACCCCGTCGTGGGGAGCGCGAAGGGTGAACTCCATCTTCATGGCCTCCACCAGGGCCAGCGCCTGCCCGACGACGACCGGGTCGCCCACCGCCACCAGCAGCGCCGTCAGCGTGCCCGGCATCGGCGCCACCACCGGTCCGCGGTGCACGGTCGTCCGGGTGCCCGGGCCGGACTCCCACGGTTCGGCCACCCTGGTGACCCAGACCCGACCACCCGAGCTCCACCACCAGTCGCCATCGGCATCGACGGCGGACCGCAGGGTGTGGGGCTGGCCGTCGACGGTGACGGCGAACTCAGCGTCATCCGTCGGCGCCACCTCGCCGGCGGCCACCGGTGTGCCGTCGATCGTCATCGACCAACCCGTGGTCGTGTGCCGGCTCACGACAGTCACCGGGGTGTGGCCCCGCGCCTCCACGGTGCAGACCATGGCTCGTGGTCCGCCTTGGGCCCACCCCGTGCGCAGCTCCCACGGATCGGTCGACGTCGTCGGGGCCCGCAGCCGACCGAGCGTGGCCGCCACCACGGCCGGGAGGGGCAGTGGCGCCTCGGTGGGTACCAGGGAGCCCACGGCGCGCTCCACCAGCGCGGTGTCGAGCCGGCCGGCCTGCACGTCAGGGAGGGCGAGCAGGTCGCGGAGGAACCCGATGTTGGTGGTCACCCCGAGCACCGAGGTGTCGGCCAGAGCGGCGTCGAGGCGGTCCAGCGCCTGGGCCCGGTCGGCCCCGTGGGCCACCACCTTGGCGAGCATGGGGTCGTAGTCGGACCCGACCACGGTTCCCGTCGCCAGGGCCGAGTCGACCCGTATCCCCGTATGACCGTCGGGTTCGACCACCGCCAGCACCCGCCCGCCGGTGGGGAGGAACCCGGTGCTCGGGTCCTCGGCGTAGATCCGGGCCTCCACCGCGTGGCCTCGCGGAACCAGGTCGGACTGGGTGAACCAGAGCGCCTCACCGTCGGCCACCCGCAGCTGCGCCTCCACCAGGTCGATGCCGTAGATCATCTCGGTCACCGGGTGCTCGACCTGGAGCCGGGTGTTCATCTCCATGAAGAAGAAGTCGTCGGGTCGCTCCGACGACACCACGAACTCGACGGTGCCGGCGCCCACGTAGCCGCACGACCGGGCCACGGCCACCGCGGCGTCGCCCATGGCGGCGCGGGTCGACGGGTCGAGGGCGGGTGACGGTGCCTCCTCGACGATCTTCTGGTGCCGTCGCTGCAGGCTGCACTCTCGTTCGCCGAGGTGGACCACCCGTCCGTCGCCGTCGGCCATCACCTGGATTTCGATGTGGCGGGGGGAGTCGACGAAGCGCTCGACGAGCAGGGTGTCGTCGCCGAACGCGGCCCGCGCCTCGCGCCGCGCCGCGCCGATGGCCTCGGCCAGCTCGGGGGCTGCGGTCACGACTCGCATCCCCTTGCCCCCGCCGCCGGCCGACGGCTTGAGCAGTACCGGGAACCCCAGCTCGGTGGCGAACCGCGCCAGTTGGTCGTCGTCGAGGCCGTGGCCCTCGCTGCCGGGAACCACGGCCACGCCGGCCGCAGCCACGACGGCCTTGGCCCGCACCTTGTCTCCCATGGTGGCGATGACGTCGGCCGGTGGTCCGACGAACACCAGGCCGGCGTCGGTGCAGGCCGAGGCGAACGCCGCGTTCTCGGCCAGGAAGCCGTAGCCGGGGTGAACGGCCTGGGCCCCCGAGGCCACGGCGGCCTCGATCACCCGGTCGATCGACAGGTAGCTCTGCGCCGGTTCCGCCGGCCCGAGACGGGCGCTGATGTCGGCCCCCCGGACGTGCACGGCGTCGGCGTCGGCATCGGAGAACACGGCGACCGACTCGATACCGAGCCTTCGCAGGGTGCGGGTGATGCGCACCGCGATCTCGCCCCGGTTGGCGATGAGGACCCGGTCGAACACCGCCGCTACATCCGGAAGACGCCGTAGCCGGCCGGGCCGAGCGGGGCCGCACCCGCGGCGGTGAGGGCCAACGCCAACACCATCCGGGTGTCGCCCGGCTCGATGATGGCGTCGTCCCACAGCCGGGCCGTCGAGTAGTAGGCGCTGCCCTGGGCGTCGTACTGGTCGCGGATCGGGGCTCGGAAGGCTTCCTCGGCGTCGACCGGCCACTCTTCGCCTCGTGCCTCGAGCTGGTCGCGACGCACGGTGGCCAGCACGGCTGCGGCCTGGTCGCCACCCATCACCGAGATGCGGGCGTTGGGCCACATCCACAGGAAGCGGGGTGAGTAGGCCCGACCGCACATGCTGTAGTTGCCGGCCCCGAACGAACCGCCCACGACCACCGTGAGCTTCGGGACCCGGGTGCAGGCGACGGCGTTGACCATCTTGGCGCCGTGCTTGGCGATACCCCCGGCCTCGTAGTCGCGTCCCACCATGAAGCCGGTGATGTTCTGGAGGAACACCAGGGGGATGCCGCGCTGATCGCAGAGCTCGACGAAGTGCGCACCTTTCGTGGCCGACTCGCCGAACAGGACTCCGTTGTTGGCCACGATGCCGACGGGGTGGCCCCAGATGTGGGCGAAGCCGGTGAGCAGGGTGGTGCCGTACTCGGCCTTGAACTCCGCGAGCCGGCTGTCATCGACCAGGCGGGCCACGATCTCGCGTGCGTCGTAGGGCTCGCGCGGATCCGATGGCACCACCCCGTGGAGCTGCCCGGGGTCGACGGCGGGTTCGCTCGGGTCGACCCGGGCCCAGGGCGGGTCGGGGGTGGGCGGCAGGGTCGACACGATCTGGCGGAGGATCCGCAGCGCGTCGCGGTCGTCCTCGGCCAGGTGGTCGGCCACCCCGGAGACACGGGCGTGCAGCTCTCCGCCGCCCAGTTCCTCGGCGGTGACGATCTCACCCGTCGCCGCCTTCACGAGCGGCGGGCCACCCAGGAAGATGGTCCCCTGATCGCGCACGATCACCGTCTCGTCGCTCATCGCCGGCACGTAGGCGCCGCCGGCGGTGCACGAACCCATCACCGCGGCGATCTGGGCGATGCCGGCCTTCGACAAATTGGCCTGGTTGAAGAAGATGCGGCCGAAATGGTCGCGGTCGGGGAAGACCTCGTCCTGCGCCGGGAGGAACGCCCCGCCCGAGTCGACCAGATAGATGCATGGCAAACGGTTCTCGGCGGCGATCTCCTGGGCCCGCAGGTGCTTCTTCACGGTCATGGGGTAGTAGGTGCCGCCCTTGACGGTGGCGTCGTTGGCCACCACGACGCACAGCCGTCCGGCCACCCGACCCACGCCGGTGATGATGCCGGCCGCAGGAGCTTCGTCGTCGTACAGCCCGTTGGCGGCCAGGGGCGACAGCTCGAGGAACGGTGAGCCGGGGTCGAGCAGTCCGTCGACGCGGTCGCGCGGCAACAGCTTGCCCCGCTCGACGTGGCGGACCCGCGAGGTCTCGGGTCCACCCGCCCGGGTCTCAGCGGTGCGGCGCCGGAGATCGGCGACGGCGTCGTCGAGGGCGGCCCGGTTCCGCTCGTAGCGCGACGAACCGGGTTCGCAGGCCGTCGTGAGCCGAGGGCCCGCCGCGGCGGCACCGGTCATGGCATCAGCCGGTGGTGAGGCCGAGGTCGCTGGACAGGATGGCGCCGTGGATGTTGCGGCCCTCGTCCGACGCGACGAGCGCGAACAGCACGGCGATGTCGTCCGGGGTGCCCATGCCCCGGAACCCCATGTACCGCTTGACGAGGTCGAAGTCGACGTCGTCGGGCATCTCGTAGCCGTGGGTGAGGTTCGACTCGATGCCACCGGGGGCGATGGCATTGACGCGCAGCTTGGTCTTGGCGAACTCCATGGCCAGCGCTCGGGTGAGCTGGACAACGGCTCCCTTGGTCATGCAGTACACCACCGTGTAGGCACCGCCCATCAGGCCCGCGTTCGATGCGATGTTGACGATGTTGCCGTCGGTCTCGAGCAGGTGGGGGATGGCGGCCTGGCTCATGAAGAAGGGGCCGTCGGTGTTCACGCCGAACATCCGCCGATAGCCCTCCTCGCTGACGTCGGCCACGTGTTCGCCCTTGGCGATTCCGGCCACGTTGCCGAGGATGTCGAGGCGGCCCATGGTCTCGACGGTGGCGGCCACCGACTCTCGACACTGCTCGGGCCTGCTGACATCGGCGATCCGGGTCTCGATGCCGCCCGCTCCGCTCGCGTCGACCAGTTCCACGGTCCCGGCGAGTCCGGCCTCGCTGATGTCGACCGCCATGACCCGGGCGCCCTCGGCGGCCAGGCGCACGGTGACGGCCCGGCCGATGCCGGATCCTGCGCCGGTGATCAGCGCCACCTTCCCCTCGAAGCGCTGCTGTCCTTCGCCGGCCATCTGTCCCCCCGTTGCGTGTCTGATCCGGGCAGGCCCGGCCGTGGGGACTGTAGGCCGACCGGGCGAGTTCGGTCGCCGGATCATCCGGATGCCGGGGACTCGACGCCCGGCGGTACTGTGCCGTCGGTTCGCAGCAGAATCGAGGGGGACATGGAGATCAAGGCCGGACAACGGTTGGCGTGCCCGACGGGCGCGACGGAGATCGTGGTGGTGCGCCCACCCAGTAGCGAAGTCGAACTGACCTGCGCGGGGGCGGCGGTGGTCGACCCCGGAACCGACCGCACCGACACCTCGGTGGCGAGTGAGGACGACATGGTGCTGGTGGGCAAGCGCTACACGGACGAGGAGTCGGGGCTCGAGGTGCTCTGCTCCAAGCCGGGTCCGGGCCCGCTGGCCGCCGACGGGCGCCTGTTGACGATCAAGGGCGCCAAGCCCCTGCCGTCGTCGGATTGAGGGCGCCGTGAACCTCGGGCTCCTCCTCGAGATGGTCGCTTCGAGCTTCCCCGACCGACCCGCGGTGGCCGGAGGAGACGCCGCGCTCACCTACGACCAACTGCACCGCCGGGCGCAGGCGTGCGCCGAGCGGCTGGTGCAGGGGGGCTTCGACTCCCTCGTCTACTGCGGCCCGAACGACGTCACCTTCCCGATCGCCCTCTTCGGGGCCGCGGCCGCGGGCGTGGAGTTCATACCGCTCAACTACCGCCTGGCCGATGAGCAACTCCAGCCGCTCGTCGAGGCTCACCCCGGTGCGCTCGTCGTGGCTGCCTCGCCACCGGTGCCGGGGGCCGACCCGGAGCGGACGATCGACCGACGTGAGTTGCTGGCCGAGCCCGAGTCGACGTCCGCCGAGGAGATCGAGCTCCCCCCGTTCGTCGATCCCGAGGACGTGGCCGTGGTGCTCTACACGTCGGGGACGTCGGGAAGGCCGAAGGCGGCGTGGCTGCGCCATCGGCACCTCACCGCCTACGTGCTGGGCACGGTCGAGTTCGCCAACGCCGACGACGACCAGGCCGCTCTCGTCACCGTCCCGCCGTACCACATCGCCGGTTTGGCCAACCTGCTGTCCAACGTCTACGCCGCCCGCCGGATCGTCTACCTGGATGCCTTCGAGGCCGAGGTCTGGCTCGACACCGCCCGCTCCCAGGCGGTCACCCAGGCCATGGTGGTGCCCACGATGCTGGCGCGGGTCGTGGCCCATCTCGATGGTGAACCGGCAGACCTCCCTGCCCTCCGGACCCTGTCGTACGGAGGGTCACGGATGCCGCTCCCCGTGCTCGAGCAGGCCCTCGAGCTCTTCGGGGACACCGGGTTCGTGAACGCCTACGGCCTCACCGAGACGTCGTCGACCATCGCCCTGCTCGGCCCCGACGACCACGCCGCCGCCCGCGCCGGTGACCCGGTGGCCCGCCAACGCCTCGGCTCGGTGGGCAAGCTCCTCCCGGGTATCGAGGTCGAGGTGCGCGGACCCGACGACGAGATGCTGGCCCCGAGCGAGCCCGGTCTGATCTTCTTGCGCGGCGAGCAGGTCTCGGGCGAGTACGCCGGAGGCAGCGTGCTCGACGAGCAGGGCTGGTTCCCCACGAAGGATCGTGGGTGGGTCGACGCCGACGGCTATCTCTTCATCGAGGGCCGGGCCGACGACACCATCATCCGCGGTGGCGAGAACATCGCCCCGGCCGAGATCGAGGACGTCGTGGCCCGCCATCCGGCGGTGGCCGATGTCGTCGTGGTCGGCGTGCCCGACGACGAGTGGGGCCAGCGCATCGCCGCGGTCGTGGTGCTGGCTCCGGGCGTTGCGGCCACCGCCGAGGAACTGCAGGACTACACCCGCCAGCACCTTCGTGGCTCGAAGACCCCGGACCTGGTGGTGTTCCGCGCCGAGCTGCCCCGCACCCCCACCGGCAAGCTGCTGCGTCGCGAGGTCCTCGCCGACCTGGCTGGTTGAGCGAGCGGTGACGGGCCTCGACGCCGCGGTGCGCCTCGCCGACGAGGCCCTCGCGGAACTGGCCGACGCGGCGGCACGGGTGCCTGGTGCTCGGGTTCCCGGCCCACGGGGCGGCTTCGGTCTGCTCGGTGAACGAGGCGAGGTGGTGGGGAAGCAGCGGTGGACCGACCGGTCGTGCCGCCTGCTGCGCACGGCCGACGGCTGGATCGCCGTCAACCTGGCCCGCGCCGACGATCTCGATCTGCTGCCGGCCTGGCTGGACCTCGAGGTCGGGGTACAGGAGTCGGTCTGGGATCGCGTGGCCGACGCCGTCGCCGGTCGCGACGCCATCGCCGTGGTGGAGCAGGGCCAGCTCCTCGGGATGGCCGTGGCCCGCGTTCCCGCCCCCGGGGAGGTCGCCGAAGGTGACGTCCAGTTGATGAGCCGGCGAATGGTCCCGCCCGGTGGCTCTCACGTGAGGATCGTCGTCCGACCACCGGCAGTCACGCCACCTGCCGCTACGGCGTTCGTCGTCGACCTGTCGTCGCTCTGGGCCGGCCCCCTGTGCGGGCGGCTCCTGGCCGAGCTGGGCCTGAACGTGGTCAAGGTGGAGTCGACGACCCGCCCCGACGGGACGCGTCTCGGATCCCCGGAGTTCTTCGGCCGGCTCAACGGGGACAAGGGTCACCTGGGGCTGCCGCTGGCCACCGCGGCGGGCCGGGCCGAGCTGCGCCGGCTCGTGTCGCGCGCCGACATCGTCATCGAGGGCTCACGACCTCGTGCCCTCGCGCAGATGGGCATCGACCCCGCGGCGGTGGTCCGGGCTCGACCGGGTGTCACCTGGGTGTCGATCACGGCTTACGGTCGGACCGGGCCGTGGTGCCAGCGGGTGGGGTTCGGCGACGATGCCGCCGCCGCCGGCGGGCTGGTCGACCGCGGGGCCGACGGTGCCCCCGCCCTCGTGGGGGACGCCATCGCCGATCCGTTGGCTGGGGTCGTCGCCGCCGCCGCCGTGGCGCGAGCGCACGCCGACGGTGGTGGAGTGGTGCTCGACGTGGCCCTGCGGGAGGTGGCCCGCGTGGCTGCCCTCCGAGCCGAGGCCTCCACCGCAGCCGGTGCGGCGTGACGTCGCTCGTCGTCGTCGATGCCGAGATCGACGATCGGCCGGGTCGGGCCGTACGCATCGAGGGAGAGCGCATCGTGGCGGTGGGGGCCACGGCCGAGATCGACCGGACGGGGGCCGAGGTGCTCGACGCCCGAGGCGGCGCGGTGCTCCCGGGTCTGCACGACCACCATCTGCACCTGCTCGGGCTCGCCGCCCGGCTCGAATCGGTCGATCTCGGTGCTGCCGCCGACGCCGTAGCGGCCGACGCCCTGCTGCGGGCCGCAGTGGCAACGATGGGAGCGCCTCCCGAGGGGGCCGGGTGGGTGAGGGCGGCCGGGTACGACGAGCACCGCCACGGGCCCCTCGACCGGGCCCGCCTCGACGCCCTCACGGGGGCGCGGCCGCTGCGGGTCCAGCACCGAACCGGCCTCTCGTGGACAGTGTCGACCGCCGGGCTGGAGGCCCTCGGGCTCGATGTCGGTCCGGGCCCCGACGCCACGCGGCACGACCCTGTCCCGGACGAACGATCCGGTCAGGCCCCGGGTGCGGTCGGCGCGGCGGTGGAGCGCACCGCCGACGGCACCGCCACCGGGCGCCTGCACCGCCTCGACGGGTGGCTGGGCACGCGGGTGGGCCGGGCCGCCCCCGCCCTGGCGCCGGTCGGGGCCCTGCTGGCCTCGTTCGGGATCACCGGCGTCACCGACACCACCCCCTGGCTCGACGACGGGCGGCTGGCCCTCCTGCGTGACGCGGCGGTGTCGGGTGCACTCCCGCAACGGCTCACCATCCTCGGTCGGGCCGAGGCCGCCGATCTCGGCGACTGGGCGGTGCTCGGCCCGGTGAAGTTGGTGGCCGACGAGCACGTAGGGCTCGATGTGGAGCGCATGGCCGTGGCGGTCGGCGAGGCCCACGACAACGGTCGCGCCGCCGCCATCCATTGCGCCACCCGGGCCGAGTGCGTGGCCGCGGTCACCGCGCTCGTCGTCGCCGGGCCGATGGCCGGAGACCGTCTCGAGCACGCCTTCGTGCTGCCGCGCGACTTCGACCCGATGCTGGCCGAGGCCGGCGTCACCGTCGTGGCCCAGCCGGCGTTGATCCACGAGCGGGGCGACCATCATCTGGCCTCGGTCGAACCGGACGACCTCGTCGACCTCTATCGGTTGGCATCGTTGCGGGCGGCCGGGGTGAGGCTGGCCTTCGGCAGCGATGCCCCGGTCACCCACCCCGATCCCTGGGTGGCCATCGTCTCGGCTCGCGACCGCACCACCCGCTCCGGCCGCGTCGTAGGCCCCGACGAGGCCCTCGACACCGGCGCCGCCCTCGCCGCCTACCTGGGGGCTCCCGACGACCCCGGTGGTCCGCCTCGCCGTGTAGTCCCCGGCGAGGCGGCGGATCTCTGTGTGCTGGCTGTTCCGTGCGCGGAAGCGCTGGCGTCGCCATCGGCGGCATCGGTGCGAGCGACGCTGATCCGGGGGACGGTGGTGCATGGCTGAGCCCCTCGTCCTCTGTGCCACCGAGGCCGCCGCCCTGGTGGCCCCGGCCGCGGGTGGCGACGGCCTCGGGCCGCTGGTGGGTCACCCTGTACTCGCCGTGCGCCTCGACGATCTCGACGCCGCCCGCACGGTCGCGACCGCCGTGGCCGCCGTGCCGGCGATCGTCGTCGGTGTGGTCCCGGCGGGCCTCGGCCCCTCGCTTCTCTCCGGACTCGACGGGTTCGACGTGCTGGTCGGTGCCGAGGAGAGATCCGACCCGGCGGTGATCGCCGGTTCGGATCCGCTCGACCTCGTCGATCTGCTCGCGAGTTCGGTCGAGGCCTCCCCGGCGGCGGCGGTGGCGCTGGTCCAACTCCTGCGGGTCGGCCTCTCGCTCACCCCGACAGCGGCGGTGCTGGCCGAGTCATGGGTGTACGGCCTGCTCCAGGCCGGGCCCGATCATCGTTCGTGGCTCGAGGTCAGCGACCGGCCTTCCCCCCGACCGGCGGACGGTCCCTCCGTGGACGTGAGCCGACACGGGGATCGGATCGATGTCGTGCTGTCGCGCCCCGAGGTCCGCAACGCAGTCGACGTGGCTCTTCGCGACGACCTTCATGCCGCCCTCACGGTGGCCCTCGCCGACCCCGGTGCCGAGGTCCACCTGCACGGGGCCGGCCCGTCGTTCTGCAGCGGCGGCGACCTCGGCTCGTTCGGGACGACGCCCGACCCGGTCACCGCCCACCTGGTGCGGTCGACCCGCTCGCCGGCGTTGTTGCTGGCAACATTGGGGGACCGCCTCGTCGCCCACGTCCACGGTGCCGCGTTCGGAGCGGGTGCGGAGTGGGCGGCGTTCGCGCACCGGGTGATCGCCCGCACCGACGCCACCTTCCGGCTACCGGAGCTGGGTATGGGTCTGGTGCCCGGCGCCGGGGGTACGGCCTCGTTGCCTCGCCGGATCGGTCGCCACCGCACCGCCTGGATGGCGCTCACCGGGGCCACGGTGGACGCCACCACCGCGGCGCGATGGGGCCTGGTCGACGAGATCGTCGACGACGTGGACTTCACCCGAGGGGGCCCCGCCGCCTGACCGTGGTTCAGGCCGGACGGCGGTGCACCGAGACCGCATAGTCGGGGTCGGCACCCAACGGCGCCCCGTCCCAGGTGGCGTAGCGGGCCTCGAGTTCCAGTCCCGAGGCGGTGCACCATCCGTCGTACGCGGCGAGAGAAGGCCATCCCGCCTGAAGCTGGGCCCCGGACACCAGTCGTGCACCTCTCGCCAGGTGGCGCGCGCAGGCGGCGACGGCAGCCGGCCGATCGTCGGCGGCGATGAACCCCATCACGTTGCCGGCCGCCACGACCACGTCGAAGGGGGGCCCGTCGAGGGCGAGGGCGGAGAGGTCGGCGCGTACCCAGTGGAGTTCGGGGGCCCTGGCTCGGGCCCGGTCGAGCAGGTCGGGGTCGAGGTCGACGCCCACCACCTCGATGCCCCGCCGGGCCAGTTCCACGGCTACTCGCCCGGTACCGCAGCCGGCGTCGAGGACGCGTGTCGGATCGAGTTGCATCACCATCGCCACCTCGCCGTGGGGGTCCTGGCCCTCGGCCGCCATGCGGACCCAACGCTCGTCGTAGCCGTCGAGGTCGACCTGGTCCCGCCACTTCGCCCATTCGTCGCTCGCCATCCCTCCATCATCGGCCACCCCGGGCGTCGGTGCCGAGCCCGCCACCGTCGCGGCCGAGAGGGCCATCGGACGGGTCGGGCCATCGGGGCCCGCCCACGCCGTACGATCGTCGGGATGGAGACAGCGGGATCCGATGTCGTCGTCACCACGACCCGTCGGCGGGCCGATGGTGGCCCCAGCGCCCGTGCCCTGCTGGTCGGGATCCTCGGCCAGTACGTGCTGCCCCGGGGTGAGGAGGTGTGGACCTCGACGCTGGTGGCGGCGCTCGATGCGCTGGGCGTGGAGGAGCGAGCTGCTCGCCAGGCTGTCAATCGCACGGCCGCCGACGGATGGTTGGTCGGCGAATCGGTTGGGCGGTACACGCGGTGGTCGCTGTCGCCCGCGGGCCGACGTCTCCTGCGCTCGGCTCGCGAGCGCCTGGGGCGGTCGCTCCTACCTGACCGCGTGTGGGACGGTCGCTTCCTCCTGGTCAGCTTCACTGGTGCACCCCCCGAACGGCACTCTCGTGATCGGCTGGCGGCCGGACTCGACTTCGAGGGTTTCGGCTCGCTCGGATCAGGCCTGTGGGTGGCGGCCGATCAGCGGGCCGAGAGCGGGGCCCGGGTCGTGCTGGACGAGCTGGGCCTTCTCGAACGGGCGGTCTTCTTCGCCGCGACCCCCACCGAGACGTCGGTCCGCCCGGCCGAGGTGGTGGCGCAAGCCTGGGACCTCGACGGCGCCGCCGCTGCCCACGAGCGGTTCCTCGCCGACTTCGCCGACGCCCGTCCCGGCGACGACCGTGAGGCCTTCGCCCTGCGCACCCGGCTGGCCCACGAATGGCGACACCTGCTCAGCATCGACCCGGCCCTCCCCGCCGAACTGCTGCCGGACGACTGGGCCGGGGCCCGGGCCAAGGCCCGGTTCACCGATCTCCAGGCCCGGTGGGCCCCCGCCTCCGAGACGTACTACACAACCCTGTCGGAACAGCCGGTTACGTAGTAGATTGGAATCCATGACCGAGCTCGGATACGCGGCCTTCGACGCCGACAACCACTACTACGAGGCCCTCGACGCCTTCACCCGCCATCTCGACCCCAGCACCGGCCCCCGCACCATCCAGTGGTGTGAGATCAACGGGCGCAAGTACCACGTCATCGCCGGCCAGGTGTGCCGGGCGGTGGTCAATCCCACCTTCGATCCGGTGTCGCCCCCCGGCATCCTGAAGGACTACTTCCGGGGCAACCCGAGCGGCGAGTCACCCCTCGAGCTCATGAAGCAGCGTGAGCCCATCCGTCCCGCCTACCGCGACCGCGACGCTCGCATCGCCACCCTCGACGAGCACGGCCTCCAGAAGGTGTGGCTGTTCCCTACCCTCGGCATGATCTACGAGGAGCTCCTCAAGCACGATCCCGTGGCCGTGCAGATGGTCTTCACCGCGTTCAACCGGTGGCTCGACGAGGACTGGGGCTTCGCCTACCAGGACCGCATCTTCGCCGCACCGTACTTCTCGCTCGTCGACCTCGACTGGGCCGTGAACGAGCTCGAGTGGGCCCTCGACAAGGGAGCGCGCACCATCGTGATGCGCCCCGCCGCTCCCACCACCGAGAACGGCCCCAAGTCGCCCGCCGACCCCATGTTCGACCCGTTCTGGGCCCGGGTGAACGAGGCCGGCATCACCGTCGTCGCCCACGCCGGCGACAGCGGCTACGGCTCCAACGGCTTCGCCGAGGACACCGGTTTCTCGGCCAACTTCAACAGCGGCAACCGGCCTCAGCCCATCAAGATGGCCACGATGTTCGACCGGCCCATCGAGGACTTCCTCGCCTCCCTGGTCTGCGACAAGCTCTTCGAGCGGTTCCCGAACGTGCGGGTGGCGTCGGTCGAGAACGGCTCGGGGTTCCTGCGCGGCCTGCTCAAGAAGCTCGACGTCACCCACGCCAAGATGCCGGGCTGGTTCCCCGAGTTGCCGTCTCAGACCTTCCGCCAGCACGTGTCGATCAACCCGTTCTGGGAGGACGACGTGCACGAGCTCGTCGAGATGATGGGCGCCGATCGCATCATCTTCGGTTCCGACTGGCCCCACATCGAGGGCATGCCCGAGCCGCTCGACTACGTCGACGAGCTCAAGAACTTCTCGCCCGAGGTCCAGCGCCTCATCATGCACGACAACACCGACGCCCTCAACGAGCGCCGTTCCGCCTGATCTCCGGCCCGGTCAGCCCGGGTAGAGGCGCACCTCCGTGGCCTTGGCCACGGCCCACACCTCGTCGCCGGGTCGCAGATCGAGCTCGGCGAGCGCTGCGGTCGTGATCTCGGCGGTAGGGCCAAGGGGCCGCCCAGCACGACGCGGCTGCGGTCCGCTCGCGAGTCCACGGTGACGACCGTGGTGGCCCAGCAGTTGCGCGGGCTGCCGTGGGGCATCTCGCGGTAGATCGCCACGGCCCGAGGATGCACGGCGGCCAGGCCGGGCCTCGGCTCGCCCGTGGTCACGTCGTCGTCGGTTCGGGTCCCGTGCACGTCGGCGCCGGCCGGGGTGGTGAGCACCTCGCCGCGCAGCCGTCCCTCGACCAGGTTCACCCCGACGAGATCGGCCACGTAGGCCGTGCGCGGGTGGGCCCCGAGATCGGCGAGGGTTCCGTGCTGCACGATCCGTCCCGCCTCCATCACCACGACCCGGTCGGCCAGGACGTGGGCGTCGACGGGATCGTGGGTCACCACCAGGGTGGGGAGGCCCGTGTCCACGAGGTGCTGTCGCAACTCCCGACGGATGTCGAGGCGGGTGCGGACGTCGAGGGCGGCCAACGGTTCGTCGAGCAACAGGGCGCTCGGGTCGGCGGCGAGGGCCCGGGCCAGAGCCACGCGCTGGCGCTGGCCACCGGACAATGCCCCTGGGCGGGCCGATGCCTGGTCGTCGAGTCCGACGGTGCGCAGCCAGCGCAGGGCCCGATCGCGAGCGGCGCTCTTCCTGCTTCCCGTGGCCCTCAGCCCGAAGGCCACGTTCTCGGTGATGTCCATGTGCTCGAACAGCGCCAGGTGCTGGAACACGACCCCGAGGCGGCGATGCTCGGGAGCCACGAACACCCCGGTCTCGGTGTCGGCGAGCACGGTGGCGTTCAGCACGACCCTCCCGACGGCGAGCGACTCCAGCCCGGCGAGGGCTCGGACGAAGGTGGTCTTGCCGGCGCCGTTGGGCCCGAGCAGGGCCACCACCTCACCCGGACCGATGGTGAGGGCGGCGTCGAGTTCGAGTCGGCCGAGGGAGACGGAGAGCGTCGCCTCGAGGCCGCTCAGGTGCTGGCCATCGCTCGTCACGGGGCCGGCTCACCCGGGGCCAGGCCTCCACCGAGCCAGCGGTGGCGCAGGCTGACGAGCACCGTGAAGGAGATCGCGATCAGGAGCAGGGCCAGCACGATGGCCTGCCCGGGCTCGGTCTCCAGAGCCTGATAGACGGCCAAGGGAAGTGTCTGGGTCGTGCCCGGGAAGCTTCCGGCGAACGTGATCGTGGCGCCGAACTCGCCCAGGGCACGGGCCCAGGCCAGAACCGCTCCGGCCACCAAGGCGGGCCGGATGGCCGGCAGGGTCACTCGCCGGAACGTGTACCACGGCCCGGCGCCGAGGGTGCGTGCCGCCTGCTCGAGGGCGGTGTCGGTCTGGCGCAGCGCGGCGTCGACGGTGATCACCAGGAAGGGCATGGCCACGAACGTCTGGGCCAGCACCACCCCTGCGGTACTGAAGGGGAGGCGGATGTCGAACCAGTCGTAGAGGAACTGGCCCACCAGCCCCCGCCGGCCCAGCGCCGCGAACAGCGCCACTCCGGCCGCCACCGGCGGCAGCACCATCGACAGCGTGCACAGCGCCCGCAGCGGGGCGCGGCCGGGGATGGTGGAGCGGGCCAGCACCCACGCCAGCGGCACCCCGAACACGACCGAGAGCACGGTGGCCCAGCCCGACGTCCACAGCGACAAACGCAGGGCGGTGAGCGCGCTGTCAGAGGTGAGGATCGACCAGACGTCCCCCCACGGGGCCCTGGCCATGAGCCCGAGGACGGGCAGGGCGAAGAAGGCGACGGCCACCGTGGCCAGCACGGCGATGGGGATCGGAATGGTGCGGGCCCGACGCCCCTGCCGGTTCACGACGCCGGGCTGAAGCCGGCATCGGCAAGCATCCGCTTGGCGGTCGGGCTGGTCAGGTGGGCCACGAAGGCGTCGGCCAGATCCGCTCGACCGGCCTCGGCCAGCGTGGCCGCCGGGTAGGAAGCGACGATTCCGACGGCGGTCAGTTCGATGCCCGTCACCCCACCCTTCGAGGCGGCCACATCGGTGGTGTACACGATGCCGGCGTCGGCTTCGCCCGAAGAGACCTTGGTGAGCACAGCCCGCACGTCGCCTTCCTCGCTCACCGGGGCCAGCGCGACCCCGGCCTGCTGGGCGGCCTGGGTGGCGTACCTGGTGATCGGGACCTTGGGTCCGGCGGCCACGTACACCACGCCCGGCTCGGCCAGGTCGGCGAGACCGGTGATGTCCTTCGGGTTGCCAGGGGCGACGGCGATGGTGATGCCGTTTCGAGCGAACACGGTGGGCGGGCCGGCCAGCAGGTTCTCATCGGAGAGGGCGGTCATCGTGGTCTCATCGGCCGAGGCGAACACGTCGGCGGGGGCGCCCTCGCGGATCTGGGTGGCGAGGGCCGACGAGGCGGCGAAGGAGGTCTTCACGGTGACACCAGGGTTGGCGGCCTCGAACTCGGCGGTGATGGTGGCGAAGACATCGGTCAACGAGGCGGCGGCGAGCACGGTCAGTTCTCCGGCGGCGAGCGCAGTTCCGGCCGAGCCTGCGGGTCGGGTCGGGTTCGGGGTGGCGGTGCTCCCAGAGCCACAGCCGGCGGTGAGGGTGATGAAGCCGGCCATGACGGCGACGAGCAGCAGGCGGAGGACGGGCACCGACCGAGACTAGTCAAATCCTGACTACTGGCGTCTCGTCGTCTACGCTCGGCGCAGTGAGCGACCGCCGGTCCACCGACGCTGCGTTGGCCCGACACGTGTGTCTGGCCCTCGTTGCCCAGGGCCTCGAACACGGATGGGCGGTGGGATCGGTGCTGGCTCGAAACGGGGAGCTCGGCCGGATCTGGACCGTCAGTCGGCCCCTCGTCTACCGGGCCATCGACCTGCTCGTGGCCGACGGTGAGCTCCGCCGCCGGGGAACCGCCGCCGGGGCCGGCCGGCCGCGCTCGCTGCTCGCCGTCACGGCATCGGGGCGACGGGCCGATGCGGTGTGGATCGACGAGCCGGTCGCTCATCTGCGCGACGTGCGCACGGAGTTGCTACTCAAGCTCGAGCTGCGCCGCCGCCGTGTTCTCCCCCAGAGGGACTTCCTCGACCGGCAGTCCGAGCGGCTCGCGCCGGTCATCGATGCCGTGAACCGGAGCACGAACGACGACTTCGTCGGGCGATGGCGAGTCGAACAAGCTGCCGCCGTCGAGCGGTTCCTGGTTTCGGCCCGTGATGCCGCCTCTGCTGCGACGATCCGTCCCCTTCCGACTCGATGCGGCTCTTGATCACGATGTGGCAGCATCCGCAGCGATGACCGAGTGGAACTTCGCCGATGTGTGGGAGACCGTGGCCGCCACGCGACCCGAAGCGCCGGCCCAGGTGCACGGTGGCCGCCGATCGACGTGGCGTGAGTTCGAGCGGCGGGCCGACGCGTTCGCGGCATGGCTCCTCGCCCAGGGTGCAGCCCCGGGCGAGACCGTCGCCCAGTACCTCTACTCGTGCCCCGAGTACCTCGACTCGGTGTTCGCAGCCTTCAAGCTGGGCCTGCCGCCGGTCAACACGAACTACCGGTACGGACCCTCGGAGCTGACCTACCTCTGGGACAACGCCGACGCCGGCACCGTGGTCTTCCACGGCGAGTTCACGCCGACCGTCGATGCCGTGCGCAACGACCTGCCGAGGGTGAAGCGCTGGGTCTGGGTCGACGACGCCACCGGGTCCTGCCCGCCCTGGGCCGTCAGTTGGGACGAGGTCATGCGGGGGGTGGTTCCCGCAGCCGGCGACGTACCGCCGATCATGACCCGGCCACCGTGGGGTCGCAGTCCCGACCAGCTCTACATCGTGTACACCGGCGGCACCACTGGGATGCCCAAGGGGGTGCTGTGGCGCCAGGACGACCTCTTCTCCCTGCTCAACCGCTCCGCCGCTGTCCACCACCCCGATGACGGCGGGCTCGCCGGTGTGATCGCCACGCTGGTCAAGGCCGGGCCCGTGCACCTCACCGCCGCGCCCCTGATGCACGGCACCGGGGCCTTCAGCTCGTTCATGGCCCTCTCGAGCGGGGGGTGCGTCGTCACCTTGGTCGACCGCCGCTTCTCCGTCGTCGAGGTGCTCGACACCATCGAACGCGAGCGGGTGAAGAGCATCGCCATCGTCGGCGATGCCTTCGCCAAGCCGTTGCTCGCCGCCCTCGACGCCGAGCCCGAACGGTGGGACATCTCCTCGCTGCGCATCATGACGTCGTCGGGGGTGATGTGGTCGGCGCCGGTCAAGCAGGGGCTCATGGCCCACGATGCGCGCCTGCTGTGCGTCGACACCCTGGGTTCTTCGGAGGCGGTGGGCATGGCCCTCTCGGTGTCATCGGCCGACGGCGAGCGGGGTTCGGCGGGCACGGCGTCGTTCACGCTGAGCGACCACACCAGGGTGCTCACCGACGAAGGTCGCGAGGTGGCGCCGGGTACCGGTGAGGTGGGCATGATCGCCATGCGGGGAAGGGTCCCGATCGGGTACCACAAGGATCCGGAGAAGTCGGCGGCCACCTTCCGCGAGTTCGGCGGGGCGCGTTGGTCGATGCCCGGCGACTTCGCCACCGTCGACGCCGACGGCACGCTTCGCCTGCTCGGCCGCGGTTCGGTGTGCATCAACACCGGCGGCGAGAAGGTGTACCCGGAGGAGGTGGAGGAGGCCGTCAAGGCCCACCCCGACGTCGTCGATGCCGTCTGCGTCGGGGTGCCCGACGAGCGGTTCGGGGAGGCAGTGGTGGCCATGGTCGAGTTGTCGGTCGGGGCCGCCCTCGACGAAGCGGCGGTGATCACCACGGTCAAGCAGCAGCTCGCGGCCTACAAGGCACCCAAGCGGGTGCACGCCCTGGTGACGTTGGGTCGCGCCGCCAACGGCAAAGCCGACTACAAGGCCCTCAAGGCCCAGGCCGTCGCCCGGCGCTGAGCGGAGACGGGCCGATCCGCCCTGGTGAACACTCTGAGTGAGAAACTCAAGCACGAAGGGTGACAGGCCGATCAACCGGGCGAAGGTTCCCAGTCGACTGCCCGCAGCCGGAGTTCGCATGCCCACATCAGCCCCTGATGTCGCCTTCCTGCTCCGCCGCGCCGGTTTCGGCGCCACGCCGGCCCGGATCACGGAGCTGATGCCGCTGGGTCGGTCTGCGCTCGTCGACGCGGTTCTGTCGACGACGGGCGAGCCGCCGATCGTGCCCCCGGCCATCCTCGCTGATCCCGACCAGGGTGATTACCCGAAGTGGGTGGCCTTCACCCAGTGGTGGGTGGATCGGATGGCCACCAGCCCGGCTCCCATCGTCGAGAAGATGACGTTGTTCTGGCACAACCACTTCGTCTCGGGGCGCGGCAAGGTCGAGAGCATGGCCGCCATGTACCAGCAGAACGCCCTCTACCGGTCTCTCGCCCTGGGCGACTTCGCCGACCTGACCCAGAGGATGGCCATCGATCCGGCGATGCTCCACTACCTCGACAACCGGTTCAACCGCGTCGGTGCCCCCAACCAGAACTTCGCCCGTGAGCTCATGGAGCTCTTCACCATCGGGGTCGGCAACTACACCGAGGCCGACGTCGACGCCTCCGCCCGGGCCTGGACCGGTCACCGCACCAACAACACCACTGGCGCCTATGAGTTCTTCGCCCCCTGGCACGACACCGGCCCGAAGACCTTCATGGGGATCACCAAGAACTGGGACGGGCCCGACGTCATCACCCATCTCCTCACCAATGCCACCACGAAGAACCTCATGGCCCGCTTCGTCGCCCGCAAGCTGTGGCTCTTCCTGGCCGGACCCGAGCCGTCCGCCGGCACCCTCACCACCATCGCCAACGCCTTCGCCACCCGCTTCAACACCACCGATGTGCTGCGCGCCATCTTCATGCACAACGACTTCTGGACCCCGGCCGTGCGCCAGGGGCTGGTGCGTTCGCCCCTCGAGTTCGTCGTCGCCATCATGCGGGCCACCGGGCTCAACGGCGCCACCGCCAACCCGCAGTGGTGGTTGGGGGCCATGGGCCAGGAGCCCCTCGACCCGCCGAACGTGTCGGGCTGGAAGACCAACGGCTACTGGATCTCCACCAGCACGGCGTCGGCTCGTGCCGGCTTCGCCCGCCACGTGTCGTGGAGGGCCCGCGTCGCCGGCGTGCTCGCCACGACGGCCGACCCGAGTCTCACCGCGCCTCAAGCGGTGCAGCTGGCCTTCGACACGTTCGGGGTCGACCAGCCCAGCGCTCGCACGCGTTCGATCCTCGAAGCGTGGGTCACCGCCCAACGCACCGCCGGGCAGGGCTGGGCCGTGCAGCCCAACCTCCTGACCCTCGTTCCGCTCACCCCCGAGTTCCAGCTCGCCTGACGCGGGGAGACCGCCATGTTGCCGTCCGACATCGAAACCGCCGCCGCCCTCGCCCACCTCACCGCGCCGCCCGACATGAGCCCGAGTGGGGTGGGGCGCCGCCGCTTCCTGCAGACCCTCGGCCTCGGGGTCGGCGGAGCCGTCCTCGGGCCCCAGGTCCTGGCCGGAATGGTGCCGGGCTGGGAGGACTATGCCGCCGAAGCGGCCCCGATCGGCCCCCGTGACGGGATCCTCGTCGTCCTGCTCATGGGCGGAGGGAACGACTCGCTCAACATGGTCGTCCCCACCGGCGACAGCGCGTACTACTCCCAGCGGGGCACCCTGGCCATCCCGGCGGCGGACGCGCTGTCCATCGGCGCCGGGGTGGGTCTGCACCCCAGCCTCGCCTTTCTGAAGCAGCGCTTCGATGCCGGCCAGCTCGCCGTGGTGCGTGGCGTCGGCTACCCGAATCCCGATCTCAGCCACTTCACCTCGATGGCCATCTGGATGCAGGCATGGGGAGGAGCTGGCCTCGGTCCCGGCACCGGGTGGCTGGGGCGCTGGCTCGACGGCATGAACTCCACCCCCGACCCCTTCCGGGGCCTCAGCATCGGGTCAGGGGTGCCGCTGCACTTCGCCGGCGCCCAGACCCGTGCCACCGCGGTCGGGTCGTCCCCCGGGTTCGGGGTGAGCACCGACGCCAACGACCTCCGCATGTTCCAGGTCCTGAAGGACCTCGGAGCGGCGAGCACCACCACGGGTCGTTGGGGCGACGCCATCGCCGCCAACGAGAAGGTGTTGATCGATACGTCCGCTGCGATGGCTCCGTCGTACACCCCCACCTTGCCCACGGGCCGGCTGGTGCAGGAGCTCACACTCGCCGCCCGGTTGATCAACGCCGACCTCGGTGCCCGGGTGATCGGTGTCAGCTACGGAGACTTCGACAGCCACGCGGCCCAACCCGCCATGCACGAAGCACGGATGGCCGAACTCAACGCCGGGCTCCAAGCCTTCTTCGCCACGCTCAGCCCGACCTACACGAGCCGCACCACGGTGATGACCTTCTCGGAGTTCGGTCGACGTCTCGAGCGCAATGGATCCAATGGGACCGACCACGGGACGGCGGCGTCGATGTTCTTGATCGGTGAGAACGTCAAGGGCGGCCTTCACGGAACCCCACCCTCGCTGACCACGCTCTCTTCCGGGCGCCAACTCGTGGCGACGAGCGACTTCCGGCAGGTGTTCTCCAGCGTGCTGACCCGCTGGCTCGCCGCCGACGCCACCGCGATCCTCGGTGCCAACCATGCGCCGTTCGACCTCTTCGTGCGCACGCCGGGGCAGGTGGTTCCGCCACCGCCCCCGCCGGTGGTCACGCCGCCGGCCACGCTGTTGACGTCACTGGTACCGGCGCGGATCCTCGACACGCGCGACGGCACCGGCGGCACGAAGGCGCCCATCGCCGTTGGTGCACCCCGTGCCGTGCCGGTCGCCGGCCAGGGCGGTGTGCCGCTCACCGGGGTCACGGCGGCGGTGCTCAACGTGACCGTCACGGGCTCGACCCAACCATCCTGGCTGATCGTTCACCCGAGCGGCGAGGCCGCGCCCACAGCGTCGAACATCAACTTCTCCGCCGGTCAGACCGTCCCCAACCTGGTCATCGCCAAGCTCGGGGGGGACGGCAAGGTCGTGCTCGTCAATGCCGTCGGCTCCACCGAGGCCATCGTCGACGTGGTCGGGTACTTCAGTGCCGCTGCGGGAACCCGGCTCAGCCCGTTGGCGCCGTCGCGCATCCTCGATTCCCGCAACGGAACGGGTCGGGGCGGGCTCACCACGCCGGTGGGGACCTCCCCGATCGATCTCACCGTGGTCGGGGTCGGCGGCGTACCCAGCTCCGGGGTCGACGCGGTCGTGTTGAACATGACGGCCACCGCTCCGACCGACCCGAGTTGGCTCACCGTGTGGCCGAAGGGCACCCCCCAACCCGTGGCCTCGAACCTCAACTACGGGCCGGGGAACACGGTGGCCGGTCTGGTCGTCGCCAAGGTCGGCACCGGGGGACAGGTCAGCATCACCAACGCTCGCGGGGCCACCCACTGCGTCGCCGACGTGGTGGGCTACTTCAGCACCTCGACGACCGCCAGTCGCCATACCGCACTCTCGCCGGCACGGCTGCTCGACACGCGCAGTGGGACGGGCCGGCCCGCTCCCGGCGCGATCTCGGCCGACGGCATCATCGACCTCCAAGTGACCGGAACCGGTGGCGTGCCGTCGACCGGCGTGACCGCTGTCGTGGTGAACCTCACCGTCACCGCCCCGACCGGTGACGGATGGGCCATCGTCTACCCGACGGGTGGGGCCATCCCCGTTGCGTCGAACCTGAACTTCGCCAACGGCTGGACCCGGGCCAACCTCGTCGTCGCCAAGGTGGGCACCGGCGGGAAGATCTCGATTCAGAGCAAAGGCGCACCTCTCGCGCACTACGTGGCCGACGTGGCCGGCTACTTCGTGTGAGCGCACCGCCCGGGCGCCTCAGCCTCCGAGAACCCGGTCGCGCAGCTCGCGCTTGAGGATCTTGCCGGTCGCCCCGCGGGGCAGGGCTACGTCGTGCACGAACCACCGGGTGGGGACCATGAATCCGGCGATCCTCTCGCGCAGGAAGGCGTCGAGCTCCCGGGTGTCGATGGTGGCGCCGGCCCTGGGTTGCAGGGCGCACACCACTTCCTCCCCCAGCCGCTCGTGCGGCAGTCCGAACACGGCGGCCTCGTGCACCGCGGGGTGCTCGTAGATGGCGGCCTCGACCTCGGCGCAGTACACGTTCTCGCCGCCTCGCAGCACCATGTCCTTGGCCCGGTCGACGATGAACACGAATCCCTCGTCGTCGATGTAGCCGAGGTCACCGGTGCGCAGCCAGCCGTCCCTGACGGCCGCAGCGGTCGCCTCGGGGTTGTTCCAGTAGCCCCGGATGAGGCTGGCGCCCCGGAAGCAGATCTCCCCCACCGCGTCGGGGGGAAGAACCTCGCCCTCGGGCCCGATCACCTCGATGTCGAGGATGGGGACGACCCGGCCGGTGCTGGCCGGCTTACGGGCGTAGTCGTCGCCGGAGTTGCTCGGGCCGTAGGCGTTGGTCTCCGTCATGCCGTACCCGATCTGAGGACGGGCGGCACCGAACGAGGCGTCGATGCGGCGCACGAGCTCGGGGGCCATGGGGGCGCCTCCCCCGCCGACGTTCTGCAGCGAGGAGGTGTCGCGCGTGGCGAAGTCGGGGCAGGCGAGCAGGTCCGCCGACATGGTGGGGACGCCGACGAAGGTGGTGACGCGCTCGCGCTCGATGAGCTCGAGGGCGCGGGCCGGGTCCCACTTGTTCATCATCACCAGCTTGGCGCCGGTGAGGGCCGAGCCGAGCATGACCGGGATGCAGCCGGTGACGTGGAAGAGGGGCACGACCAGGATGAAGGCCGTCGGGTGCGGGTGGGGTTCGCCGGGCTCCTTGCGCAACGCCTCGACGATGGTGCGACAGCCGAAGCCCAGGAGGCCGGTGAGTACCGCCCGATGCGTGGAGACGGCCCCCTTCGGGTGACCGGTGGTGCCCGACGTGTAGAGGATCGTGGCGTCGTCGTCGGTCGCGATCGCCACGTCGGGCATGGTTGCGCCGGCGCTGGTCACGTCGTGGAGATGGGTGGCGCCGATCGGCAGATCCCCGTCGTTGCGCACGACGATGGCTCTGATCCCGAGCTCCGGCAGGCGATCAGCGACCCGGTCGAGACGAGATCGATCGCAGATCATCACCGTGGCGCCGGAATCGGTGAGGCCGTACTCGAGCTCCGGGCTCGTCCACCAGGCGTTGAGAGAGACCGCCACCGCGCCGATGGAGGTGATGGCGGCGAAGGCCACGACCCACTCGGGACAGTTGCGCATGGCGATCGCCACCCGGTCGCCCTTGGTCACGCCGAACTGAGCGACCAGGGCCGCCCCCAGGGCGTCGAAGCCCTCGGCGACCCGGTCGAACGACCACTGCTCGTCCTCGAACACCAGGCAGGTGCCTTCACCGCGCGCTCGTTGGCCGTCCCAGATCGAACGCAGCGACGGCGGTGTGGCTGCGAAGACCTTCTGGGTGCGCCCGCGGACGGTCTCCTCGACGATCTCGAGGGGCCCACCGGGCCCGGTCACGAAGGCCACAGCTTCGTCGAACGTCATTGCCATGTCGTGACCTCTCTCTCGCTCATCGTCTCGTGCGCACGGTAAGGGCGGACAGCACCAGTAGGCGGTCGTCGGCGCCTCGGTCGCGCACGATCACTCTCACCAGGTGGTCGTCCCCCCGTTGGCCCACGAGCTCGGCGCGAGCCACGACGGGCCCCACCCGCCCCGGGCTGAGGTAGTGCAGGACGACGTCGGTGACGCGGAGCGCACCAGGGTCGGTGTCGATGCCGGTCGGGTGGGCGACGGCGGCCCGAGCGGCGGCGTCGACGATCACGGCCAGCGCGCCGCCGTGGACGATTCCCCACGGGTTGCGCAGGCGGGGTGGTGCCTCGGTTTCCATCTCGCCGGGTCGTCGACCTGGTTCGAGGGCGAAGAACACCTCGGGCGCACACTGGTAGAGGGGGTCGTCGACGGTGGGAACGGGTCGGCGCCGCAACGGGCGGGGCACCGGGGGTGGGCCCTGCTCCGGGGTGAGGATGGAGCTGGTCATCAGCGCAGTGGCGACCGTTGACCCGTCCGGCCCGGTGATGGCGACCTCGCTCACCACGGTGGAGCGCCCGCGCCGCAGTACCCCCGCCTCGATGGAGAGCGGACCCTCGCCGCCGGAACCGCCGTCGAGGTCGAGGGGCGGCACGGGGCGGCGGAGGGTGAGGTTGGTGGTCACGATCCAGTCGGGGAGTACGGCCAGGCCGGTGGCCATCCCGCCCACGTTGTCGACGAGGGCGGCCAGGAGCCCCGTGCCCAGCCGGCCGTCGGCCTCGACCAGGTGATCCGGCACGTCGAAGCGGGCGTCGACGAGTGGAGGTCCGTGCGGAGCACGCGGGTCGGGTCTCTCGTCCATCAACGTCGGCAGGTAGAGCGACACCGCCAGGCCGAGGGCCTCGATGGTGGCGACGGACGGGAGGTCGGCCGAGGCCCCGGGCCAGGTCGGATCCCGGCTCGGGCCAGCAGGCCGGCCGGCGTTGGTCACGACGCCACCGCCACGGCCGTGGCCCGGGTGAGCACCTGGTCGGCGGCGCCGGTGTCGGTGACCTCGATCGAGAGCGTGGCCCGTCCGGCGCGGCGGGTGGCCTCGAGGTCGCCGAGCACGGTCGCCTCGGCCCGCACCGGCCCGACGCGTCCCAGCTCGAGGAACACGATGTGGAGCTCGACGGTCTCGCAGGGCCGCCCGATCGCCGCTCGGGCCGCGGTCGCGGCGGCCTGGTCGATGCCGGCGGTCAGGAAGCCACCGTTCAGCGCGCCCAGGCTGTTTCGCACCTGCGGCCGCACCTCGATCTGCACCACGCCCGGCGCGGTCTCGACCAGGCCGATGGCGTCGGTGAACGGTCGCCGACCGACACCTTCGGGGGGCAGCGGGGCCCGGCGGCCCGGCTCCACCGAGGGCAGCACCGGCGACCCGGGGGGCTGGGGTAGAACGGCGAAGGTGATGGTGGCCAGACCGGCAGGCTGGCCCCGGGCGCCGCGCAGGCTCACCTCGACGACAAGGGTGCGACGGCCGCGACGACGGATGTTCATGGTGCCGAGGAGCTGGTCGGTGCCGCCGGTCGGGATCAGGTGCAGGGTCATGTCGGCGGTGGCGACGCGATCCGGGGTGCAGGCCCGGATGGAGGCCATGCCACCCATCACGTCGACCATCGTGGCCACGGCTCCGAGCAGTGGTTCCCCCGACGGGGCCCGCACCGCGTCGGTGATCGGCAGGTACCCGTCGAGGCTCCCGTCGGGGCGGGCGTCGATCTCGAGCCCGAGCTCGCGGAGCACGTGGTCCGGGGGCGGGTAGGCGAGCACGGGGCCGGTCACGGGGGGATCCTAGGGTCGCGGGGTGACGGGGCCGGCCCGATGGTGAGATGCTGGAGGGGTCGTGGGGTTCGGTCCCGCGGGACATGGGGGCATGGAAAATGCTGGATCTGGTCATTCGTGGGGGCACGGTCGTCGACGGGACCGGTCGGGCCGGTTTTCGAGCCGACGTCGGCGTGCGTGACGGCCGCATCGTGGCCATCGGCGACGTCACCGAAGCGGCGGCGAAGGAGATCGACGCCGACGGTCGGGTCGTGACCCCAGGCTTCGTCGACCTGCACACCCACTACGACCCGCAGATCATGTGGGACCCCGCCGCCACTCCTTCCTCGCTGCACGGTGTCACCACGGTGCTGGGCGGCAACTGCGGTTTCTCGATCGCCCCCATGAACCCGACCGCGGCCGAATACCTGTTACCGATGCTGGCCCGGGTCGAGGGGATGCCCGTCGAGGCCCTCGAGGCCGGCCTCGATCTGGCCTGGGACGGTTTCGGCTCGTGGCTCGACCGGCTCGAGGGCGAGGTCGCGGTCAACGCCGGCTTCCTGGTCGGCCACAGCGCCCTTCGGCACATGGTGATGGGCGACGACGCCATCGGCCACGAGGCCAACCCGGCGCAGCTCGAGGCCATGGTGGCGCTCCTGCACGAGAGTCTCGCCGCCGGCGGCCTCGGGTTCTCGAGCACGTCATCGGCCAGCCACAGCGACCACCTGGGTCAGCCGGTGCCGTCACGGTTCGCCAACGACGAGGAGTTCGTGGCCCTCGCCGGGGCGGTGGCCGATCACCCCGGCACCACCATCGAGTTCATCCCGGCCGCGTCGGCCCGCTTCACCGAGGCCGAGGTCGAGCGCATGACCGCCATGTCGGTGGCCGGTCAGCGATCGCTCAACTGGAACGTGATGGTCGTGGCGTCGGGTGAGGAGGCCCGCGCCGCACGGGAGTCGAAGTTGGCGGCGTCGGATCATGCCGCCGCACGAGGCGGTCGGGTGGTGGGGCTCTGCCTCCCCGAGCCCATGCGGATGCGGCTGTCGTTCGCCGCCGGGTTCGTGCTCGACATCGTGCCGGGCTGGGCCGACGTGGTGCACCTGCCCCACGCCGAGCGCCGTGCCGCTCTCGCCGACCCGGTCATTCGCCGCCGTCTGGCCGAGTCCGCCGCCGGTGCCGGCCCCAACCACTCCATCGCCCGCTACGCCGACTACACCATCGTCGACGTTGCGTCCCCTGACCTCCAGCCCCTCGTCGGCCGCACCATCGCCGAGATCGCCACGGAACGCGGTGTCGACCCGATCGACGCGTTGTGCGACATCGTGGTGTCCGACGACCTGCTCACCGGCCTCGAGCCCCTCACCATCGGCACCGACGACGAAGCGTGGGTCGAGCGGGCCCGTCTGCTCGACTCCGACCCCCGGGTCATCGCCGGAGGCTCCGACGCCGGAGCCCACCTCGACATGATGAAGACCTTCGCCTGTCACACGAGCTTCCTGGCCGAAGGGGTTCGCAACCGGGGGCTGATGGGGTTCGAGCGGGCCGTCCAGCTCTTCACCGACGCCCCGGCCCGTTTCTACGGCCTCACCGGCCGGGGGCGGGTGGCCCAGGGTTGGCACGCCGATCTGGTCGTGCTCGACCCCGCCACCATCGGTCCGGGCACGGTGGCGCCCCGCCGGGACCTGCCCGGCGGCGGGTGGCGGCTCTACAGCGAGGCGACCGGCGTGACCTCCACCATCGTGAACGGTGTCGAGATCGTGCACGAGGGTCTGGTCACCGGCGACACGCCCGGCACCACCCTGCGATCCGGTCGCGACACCGAGACGGTTCCCGTCTGAATTACTACAGGTCGGGGAACGGGATCTCGAGGGTGGACGCCTGCGTGCCCCCGTCGATCTCGATGATCTTGCCGGTCACGTAGCGGGCGGCGGGGGAGGCCAGGTAGAGCACGCCGAGGGCGATGTCGGTGGGGTCGCCGATGAAGCGCAGCGGGGTGGCGGCGATCATGGCGTCGCGGATCTCCGGTGCCTCCAGCACCGTCTCCAGCGCCGACGTGGCCGTGGATCCGACGGCGATGCCGTTGACCCGGACCTTGGGGTTCACCTCGGTGGCGATGTAGCGGGTGAGATGGCTGAGCGCGGCCTTCGCCGTGCCGTAGGAGGTGAGGCCCCGGCTGGCGACACGCCCGGCCATCGACGAGATGTTGACCACGTTGCCGCGGTGCTCGACCAGTTGGGGCAGGCAGGCCTGGGTGAGGGCCAGCGCGGTGGTGACGTTGAAGTGGAAGGCGGCTTCGAACGACTTCGCCGAGAGCTTGGTGAACTCGCGAGGTGGGGCGCCGCCGGCGTTGTTGACCACGACGTCGATTCGTCCGAGCTCGGCGACGGCGCGCTCGGCCAGTTCCGAGAGGAAGTCGAGGTCGTTCACGTCGCCGGGCACCACGACGGCGCGCCGCCCGAGCGCTCGGACCTGTTCGGCCACGGCTTCGAGTTGGTCGGCGGTGCGGGAGGCGATGACCACGTCGGCGCCGGCTTCGGCCAGGGTCAGTGCGGTGGCGGCACCGATGCCGCGGCCGGCGCCGGTGACGATGGCGACGTTGTCGTCGAGGCGGAATCGATCGAGAATGCTCACGGGGCGGCACCCTACCGGCCGTTCGGCGACGGGTCGTGCGCCGAAACCGGCCGCGAACCAGTTCGCGCCGGTAGTATCACGCAGATCAAGACCCATGGGACGGCTGCGCCAGGCGCGTCCCGTCACGACGGATCCGGGGCCGCGTCAGCGGGGGGGACACGTGCACGAACCAGCCAACGACGACGCGGAGCCGGCGATCCGGCTGGAGCGGCTGTCGAAGCACTACCCCGAGGCCACGGCTCCGGCGGTCGCTGACCTCGACCTCGACGTACCCGACGCCGAGGTCGTGGCGTTGGTCGGCCCGTCCGGATGCGGCAAGACGACGATCCTGAAGATGGTGAACCGGCTGATCGACCCGACAAGTGGTCGGGTGCTGCTTCGGGGCGTCGACACGGCGCTGATTCCCCTGCACGAGCTCCGCCGAGGCATCGGCTACGTGATCCAGCAGGGTGGACTCTTCCCCCATCGTTCCGTGGCCGACAACATCGCCACGGTCCCGAAGCTGCTGGGGTGGTCGAAGGACCGGACCCGGGCCAGGGTGGACGAGCTCACCGAGGTCGTGGGTCTCGATCCGGAGATCCTGTCGCGGTACCCGAGTGCCCTGTCCGGCGGTCAGCAGCAGAGGGTCGGTGTGGCCCGGGCGCTTGCCGCTGACCCTCCTGTGCTGTTGATGGACGAGCCCTACAGCGCCGTCGATCCGGTGGTTCGGGCCCGGCTTCAGGACGAGCTTCTCGATCTCCAACGACGTCTCCGAAAGACGATCCTGATCGTGACCCACGACATCGACGAGGCCATCAAGCTGGCCGACCGCATCGCCCTGCTGAACGTCGGTGGCGTGTTGGAGCAGTACGGCACTCCCGACGAGCTCCTGCGAGCCCCGGCGTCTCCGTTCGTTGAACGTTTTCTCGGTGACAACCGTGCCCTCAAGCGCCTCTCCCTCTCGGTCGTCGGCGACCTCCCGGCCTCGGCGTTGCATTCCGCCGCCGTCGCCGGTCGCCATGGTGCGGGCCCGCTTGTCGGTCCGGTCGCGGGTCCGGAGCGGTCGAACGGCGGCGACGTGGTGGTTCGCACCAGCACCACACTTCGAGACGCCCTCGACGTCCTGCTCGGATCTCCCGACGGTCGGGCCCGCGTGGTCGACGACGACGGTGTCGAACACGGCGAGGTCACGGTCGACTCGATCAGTGCGAGTCTCCGGTGAAGGTGGTGCTGGGCAACGACGCCAACTCACTGATCTGGTGGAACTGGGTGGGTCGCAACACCGATGTCATCGTCGAGCGCACCGTGCAGCACCTCCAGCTCACGCTGCTCACGATGGCCATCGGGATCGTCATCGCGTCTGCCCTCACCGCGATCGCCCTGCGCTTCCGGGTCGTCACCACACCCATCCTGTGGGGCACCGGCCTTCTCTACACCGTGCCCAGCATCGCCCTGTTCGGCTTCCTGGTCCCCCGTCTCGGCCTGGGCTACCGCACCGCCCTCGTGGCGCTCGTGGGCTACACGCTCGTGGTCCTCGTCCGAAACATGGTTGCCGGCCTCGAGGGCGTTTCGCCTCTGGTCCGCGAGTCGGCTACGGCCATGGGGATGCGGTCGGCACCACGGTTCTGGAAGGTGGACCTCCCGCTGGCGCTCCCGACCGTCATGGCGGGCATCCGCATCGCCACGGTCGGAACCGTTGGCCTCGTCACGATCTCGGCCCTCGTCGGCGAGGGGGGCTATGGCGCGCTCATCAACCAGGGACTGGCGCGCAACAACTTCGCCACGCCGATCGTCGTCGGGGCCAGCCTGTCGATCCTGATGGCGCTCGTCCTCGACCTGATGCTGTGGGGCCTGCAGCAGGTACTGACGCCGTGGAACCGCACGATCCGGGAGCGGGCATGAGCGTCGCCGTGCTCGCGGTCGAGCTGGGCGGCTCGAGGGGCTTGATCTCGAGAACGGCGGCCCATCTCCAACTCACGTTGCTGGTCATGGCCATCGCCGTACTCATCGCCATCCCGCTGGCCGTCGTGGTCTCCCATTCACGCCGAAGCGGCGCGGTCGCTTCGGGGTTGGTCACCGCGGGTAGGGCGGTGCCCACCTACGCGGTGATCGCTCTGCTCTTCCCGGTGGCGATCCTCTGGGGCCTGGGTCTCGGGTTCTGGCCTTCGGTGGTGGCTCTCGTGTTGCTGGCCATTCCGCCGCTCTACACCAACACCGCCACCGGTATCCGAGGGGTCGAGCCGTCGTTGGTCGAGTCGGCCCGGGGCATGGGGATGACCAGTCGCGGGGTGCTGCGGTCGGTCGAGTTGCCGGTCGCGCTCCCGCTGATCCTCGCCGGCATCCGCACGGCCACCGTGCAGGTCATGGCCACGGCCACGCTGGCCTCGGTGTTCGGGTACCAGGCCCTGGGGTCCTACCTCACCGAGGGTCTGGCCCAACGTGACGACGCCAAGCTCCTGACCGGCACCCTCGCCGTTGGTCTCCTGTGGTTGGTCGCCGAGGTGATCCTCGGCCTGCTCCAGCGGCGGCTCACCCCCTGGGCCGCCGAGCGACCTCGGCGGTGGCGTCGCCGCTCGAGTGGCCCCCGGGCCCACTCTTCCCCCTCGGGCATCCCTGGTGCCCCTTCCCTCTCTCGACCCTGAGTTCCCCAATGAAAGGAAATCCCCCGATGACCCGTCCCGAGATCCTCACCCGCCGTCGCCGGCCCCTTGTCGCGATGGCCGTCGCCGTCGCCTTCATCCTCCTGGCTGCGGCGTGTGGCAGCGATTCCTCGTCATCGTCCACGGCCACCACCAAGGCCACCGTCCCCTCGGGGCCCGGAGTGGCCATCGGGGCTCAGGACTTCCCCGAGAGCCTGGTCCTGTCGGAGGTCTACAACCAGGCCTTCGCAACCGCCGGGTACTCATCGGGTGTGCAGGAGGTCGGTGGTTTTCGTGACCTCCTCTACGGGGCGTTCGGTACCGGTGACGTGAACTTCGCCTTGGAGTACGCCGGCTCGATGCTGAACTATCTCGCCAAGCCCGAGAAGCCGGCTGGGAGCGACGTGAACGCGAACGTGAGCCAGGCAACGGTCTTGCTGACCTCGAAGAAGATCGTGGTGGCCAAGCCCAGTTCGGCCGTCAACACCAATGCGTTCGTCATGACCAAGGCCCGCAGTGAGGAGTTGGGGATCACCACCCTCAGCGATCTCGCCGCCAAGGGGGCGTCGTTGAAGCTCGGTGCCCCATCGGATTGCGAGACGAACCCGTTCTGTCTCCCGGGACTGAAGTCGGTCTACGGCGTCGATCTCTCGGCCAACCTCGTGGCGCTCGACGACGGCCGGGCCGATGCCCTCGTCGGGAACCAGTTCGACGTGGCCGTGCTGTTCTCCACCGATCCGCCGCTGGCCGGCAACGACTTCGTGGTCCTGACCGACGACAAGAAGCTGCTGCCCGCCGACAACATCGTCCCGGTCATGGCCCAAGCCCTCGTCGACGCCTACGGCCAGCCCTTCGTGGACCTGGTCAACAAGGTCTCTGCCGCGCTCACGACGGCGACCGTCACCGAGATGAACAAGGCCTACGTCGTCGACAAGGAGGACGCATCGACGGTGGCTTCGAACTTCTTGAAGGCCAACGGCTTGGCTTGATCGGATCAGGACGTCGTCTGACCTGAAGGCGTTGACGGGTCTGTCAGCCGATCCCACGGTCTGTGACGGGCGTGATCGGATGCCCGTCACAGACCCTCGCGCCGTGCGTTCCCCACCGGGAGACGTCGGGCGGAACGAGACCCTCAAGGACACGGGCCCCGGGCGCATGCGGCCGGGGCCCGTGCTCCGGACTTGGCGACCGGCGTCGCGGTCGGGCCTCTGGGCCGCCACTCGGCCGTCGCCACCGTCGGCCCAGTTCATTGACCGAGTTCGTTGACCGAGTTCGTTGACCGAGTTCGTTGACCGGTTTTGTTGAGGCGGTCAACCGCCGCCTAGGTTCTGCGGCCGTGACGATCGTCTCGGCGATGTCGCCGCCGGGAGCCCCCGCCCCCGGTGCTGGCGAGCCGGACCCTCACCGGGCCGGCCCGAACTTGGGAGTTCCATGAATCACAAGCGTCTGCGCTGGCTCGGTGTCGTTGCCGTGCTCGGCCTTTTGCTCGCGGCCTGCAGCAGCAGCCGGAGTGAGGACACCTCGGCCCCGTCGACGTCGGCCGATGCCGGCGAGAGCGGTCCGACCAGCGGTTTCGGCGACCTCGCCACCCCGTGTGGTCCGGCCGCCGGCACCAACGTCGCGACCGGCGACCAGGGCATCACCGCCGACTCGGTCACCATCGGGTACGGCGACGACGCCGGCTTCACGGGCTCACCGGGTCTGAACAAGCAGATGTCGGATGCGGTCTCGGCCATGATCGACTGGTGCAACCAGCAGGGCGGCATCAACGGTCGCGAGGTGGTCGGCAACTACTACGACGCCAAGATCACCGAGGCCAACAACGTCATGACCGAGGCCTGCGCCCAGGTCTTCATGCTCGTCGGCCAGGGCTGGGCCCTCGACGGCACCGCCGAGCAGACCCGCGTGAGCTGCCAGCTCCCACAGGTGCCCGGTTACAACGTCAGCTCCACCGTGGCCCACGGACCGCTGAGCTACCAGCCGGTCCCGAACCCGGTCGACGTGACGCCCGTCGGCCAGGCCTACCTACTGGCGGAGAAGTACCCGCAGCAGGTCAAGAAGGCCGCCGTCGTCTTCGGCGACTTCGCGGCGACGCGTGAGTCGACCGAGAAGGCACTGGCCACCTACCCGGCCGCCGGTTGGCAGTTCATCTCCGACTGCGAGCAGACCTACCCGATCGCCGGGGCGGTCCAGTGGGCCCCCTACGTCCAGAAGCTGAAGGACTGCGGGGCCGAGTTCGTGTACTTCTCGGGTTCACCGATCCCGAACTTCCAGAACTTCCTCGATGCGGCCGCGCAGGCCGACTACAAGCCGCTGTGGCTCACCGACTCGAACTTCTACGACGAGTCCTTCGTCTCCTCGAACACCGCGGGCAACGCCGACAACGTGTACATGCGCCTGGCTTTCGTGCCCTTCGAGCAGGCCAGCACGAACAAGGCCACGCAGCAGTATCTCGACCTGATCGAGAAGAGCGGGGGCAGCCCGGCGCTGCTCGGGGCTCAGGCCACGTCGGCCTTCCTGTTGTGGGCGACCGCGGCCAAGGAGTGCGGTACCAACCTCACCCGCCAGTGCGTCCTCGACAATGTCTCCAAGGTGACGAAGTGGACCGGCGGCGGTCTGCACGCCGAGTCCAATCCCGGCCAGAACCTCCCGCCCGACTGCGTCATGGTGCTGCAGATGCAGGGCCTTTCGTACGTCCAGACGCTGCCCCAGCCGGCGGGCGAATTCTCCTGCGACCCGAAGTACGTGGCCACGGTGGCGCCGTCGACTCCCTCGGTCGCGTCCGCCAAGTTGGATACCGATCGGATCTCGACGGCGTACACCGGCGGCTGACGCCCGATCGATCGATCCGCAGGGGGAGATCGCCTCGACCGTCATGGGGCCTCGGTGGTTCGCCACCGGGGCCCCGTCGCGACTGGACTCAGCCGCGACCGAGACGGCTGGAGTAGGTCGCCATGTAGTCGCGGACCTCTGGGGTGAGGATCCCGAGCTCCTGGTTGCGGTTCTCGAGGGCAATGGCCGCGGCGGCGCTGGAGGCGTCGAGGTTGTGCCACAGCACCTCCTTGGTGCGTTGTAGCCCGTACGTGGTGTACGCGGCCATGCCTTCGGCCATCGTCACGGCGGAATCGACCAGGTCCGTATCGGGCACCACCCGCGACACGAGACCCATCCGTTCGGCCTCGGCGGCGTCGACGGTGCGTCCGGTCAGGATCATGTCGAAGGCGTGGGCGGCGCCGATGAGGCGCGGCAAGAAGTAGGTGATGCCGATGTCGGTGCCGGTGAGCCCGGTGCGGATGAACGCCGAGCAGAACGACGCCGACATCGAGGCGATCCTGAGGTCGCAGGCCGCGGCGAGAGCCAGCCCTCCCCCGTAGGCGGGTCCGTTGACGGCCGCCACCACCACCTGTGGCGTCTCGCGCAGGTGCAGGGTGAGGTCGGCGATGAACGCCTGCCCGGAGGTTCCGGCGTGGCGTCGCCGGTGGGTGCCCGGTTCGGGAGGGACGCCGGTGTCGTGCAGATCGAGGCCGGCGCAGAAACCCCGCCCGGCACCGGTGAGCACGATCACCTTGGCCGTCTCGTCGGCGCTCAGGTCGTCGAGGGCATCGTGCAGGGCGGCGGTCATCGCAAAGTTGAGGGCGTTGAGCCGCTCGGGTCGGTTCAGCCTGAGAACCCGTACCCCGTCGCTCACCACGTCGATCTCGATCGTGTCCACTGCTCCCCCTCGTCGTGGCGTGCGATGCAGCGTAGGTGGGGGACGGTGGTGGGCGGCTCAGAACACCAGGCCCATGCCGCCGTCGACGGCGAGGATCTGCCCCGTCAGGTAGTCATGGCCTCCCCGATGGCGCTCGACGAGCCGGTGACCACGACGACCTTGCCGGTCAGCTCCGCCGGGGTCTCGTTTCGTCAGGTGAAGCGGTGACGGTTTCGACGTGGCGGGTGAGGCGGGCGAGGCCGGCCGGATCGACGGTCGCCCCGATTCCCGGTGCGGACGGGACCAGAAAACGGATCGGACCGGTCTGGACGATGGCGCGGCGCGCGTCGGTGACGTCGTCGGTGAAGAAGCGGTCGGTGGCCGAGATGTCGCCGGGCAGGGTGCAGGCGGGGTGAGCGGCCAGGGCCAGGTTGGCCGCTCGGCCGAATCCGCCGTCGAGCATTCCGCCGATGTAGGCCGCGACTCCGTTGCCAAGACAATGATCGAGTACCTCGGCCGCGCCGAGCCAGCTTCCGTACCGGGGGGCCTTGACGCACACCACCGAACAGGCGCCCATGTCGAGGGCCTGGGCGGTCAGGGCCATGGACGACAACGACTCGTCGAGACATATCGGCGTGCGCATGCGGCGGGCGAGCTCCGCATGGTCCAGGAGGGCGTCGGGGGCCAGAGGCTGCTCGATGCCGGCCAGGGCCACCCCGTCGAGGTCGAGCAGGCGACGGGCGTCGTCGGGAGCACCTGGTTCGGCGTCGAGTCGGTAGGCGCCGTTGGCGTCGACGAGGAGCACGATGTCGGGGCCGGCGGCGTCGCGTGCCGCCCGGGCGTGGTCGACGTCGAGGCCGGGTGCGATCTTGATCTTCACTCTGGCGTAGCCCTGCGCCACCCGCCTCCCCACCTCCTCGGCCAGGGCAGAGGGGGATTCGCAGAGGCCGATGGCCACGCCGCCGGGCACATCGACGAAGCGTCCCGGTCCGGCCACGAGCCGTTGGGCCAGCGTCGAGCCCGTGCGCCGGCCCTCGGCGTCGAGCACGGCCAGCTCGAGCGCCGCTTTGGCCATCGGATGGCCCACCACGTCGCCGAGGACCGCGGCCACGTCCTCGGCCCCGAGGCCGGTCGAGTCGCCGGCGGCCCCGGACAGCAGGCGGGGAACAAGGTGGTCGCGCAGGACGGCGATCGCTCCGTTGGCGTACTCCGAGGTGTAGGTGGGCTCGGCCAGCGCCGCGCACTCGCCCCATCCCTCGCCGTCGGGCCCGAGTACCCGTACCAGCACCAGTGGCCGCTCGCTGACGGTGCCGTGGGCGGTGGCGAAGGGTTCGACGAGGGGGAGGGCGGCCACCCGGAGCTCGACCGCGTCGATGCGCATCGTCGGAGGTTACGGCCCGCCAACGGTCCGGTCCCTGCTCGTGTCGGCGACAGGGTGGGCCGGTACCGTGGTGGTCATGTTCTTCGGACTCAGGAAGTCAGAGATGATCGCCCCCGAGGCGGCCTTGCCGGGCCGACCCACGCCCATCGCCACGCCAGGTGCGCATGCGGTGCTCGGTACCTCGATGACCCCGCCGTTTCCGGAGGGCCTCCAGCAGGTCCAGTTCGCCATGGGCTGCTTCTGGGGGGCCGAGCGGCTGTTCTGGACGCTCGACGGCGTGTACACCACCGCCGTCGGCTACGCCGGTGGGTTCACGCCCAACCCCACCTACGAGGAGACCTGTTCGGGGCGGACCGGCCACACCGAGGCCGTCCTGGTGGTGTTCGATCCGACTGTGGTGTCCTTTGGCCGCCTCCTCCAGGTCTTCTGGGAGGGGCACGACCCCACGCAGGGCTACCAGCAGGGCAACGACGTCGGTACGCAGTACCGGTCGGCGATCTACACCTCCGACGACGCCCAGCTCGCCGAGACCCTCGCCAGCCGCGAGCGTTTCCAGGAGGTGCTCACCAGGGCGCGTTTCGACGAGATCACCACCGAGATCGCACCGGCGGGCCCGTTCTTCTACGCCGAGGACTATCACCAGCAGTACCTGCACAAGGTCCCGAACGGGTACTGCGGTCTCGGTGGCACCGGGCTCTCGTGCCCGGTCGGTGTGGCCCGGGCCGAGTGACGCCGGGAGGCCCCGATGCCACCACCGAGGTGGTGGTCGTCGGGGCGGGCATCGCCGGGCTGATGGCGGCCCGCACGTTGTCCGCCGCCGGCGCGAAGGTCGTGGTGCTCGACAAGGGCCGCGGCGTGGGGGGGCGTATGGCCACCCGACGCCTCGGCGACGCGGTGTGCGATCACGGGGCCCAGTTCTTCACCACCCCCGGTGACGAGTTGGGCGCCCTCGCAGCCGAATGGACCGAAGCAGGGGTGATCGAGCCGTGGTTTCGCGGTCGGCTCGCGCCGGACGGGTCGGTGCAGGCCGACGGCCATCCGCGATGGCGGGGCCGGTCCGGCATGACGGCGGTGGCCAGGCACCTGGCTGCGGGCCTCGACGTGCGCACCGGCCAACGGGTTTCGGCGCTGGTCGCCGATCCCACCGGAACGGCCGGGCGCTGGCGGATCGAGATCGACGGGGCTGACCCTCTCGTGGCTCGGTCGCTGGTGCTCACCGCGCCGGTGCCTCAGACGCTGGCGCTGCTCGAAGCCGGAGGGGCGGAGCTCGACCCGATCGACGCCCACGAGCTCGGGGTGCTGGCGTATCACCCGTGCATCGCCGTCATGGCCCCGCTCGACGGCCCGTCGGGGTTGGCCGAGCCGGGCGCCTGGCGCCTGGACGCCGAACCCATCGAGTTCCTCGCCGACAACCAGATGAAGGGCATCTCCCCGGTCCCTGCTCTCACGGTGCACCTGGGGGGGGCCACCAGTGGGTCGTGGTGGGACCAGGACGATGTCGAGATCGTCGGGCGGGTGACCGAGGCCCTGCCGGCGCTGGCGTCGAACGTCGTGACGGCGACGACCCAGGTGCATCGCTGGCGGTTCGCCCGGCCCGTCGAATGTCGGCCCGAGCCGACCCGATTGTTGCGAGACCTGCCGCTGGCGGTGATGGCCGGCGACATCTTCGGGGGGCCACTCGTGGGTGGGGCGGCCCGCTCGGGTGGGGCGGCGGGGCACCTGCTCGCCGAGTGTCTCCTCATCGAGGGTTCTTCGTAGCTCTCATCTCACTCCCAGAGCGAAACCCCTGGTGAGGCGGGCGAGCCGACGAGGTCGAACGGGCGCTTCTGCCGCTGATCTGGGACCGCTCGGGCCGCTGGTCGCGCCCCGGGGTGCGTTCCGGGCGACGACGCGACGGCGTCAGGGGTGCCAAACGTCATGGCACGAATGTTGCAGCCAATGTTGCATTTCCATGACAGAACCACCAGAGTGGGCGGCTGTTTGTTGCAGTTCCAGCGCCGATCGTCGGCGCGGAAGGAGCCCCCCACCATGACCCCCACCCGCCAACGCCGCATCAGCCGGCCCCTCAAGGCCGCGGCCATCGGCACCCTGGCCTTGACCGCCGCCGTCGCCCTGCCCGCCTTCGCCCTCGATCGCGGCGCCGACACCGAACCGGTCGCCATCTCCACCGCGGTCGCCGAGCAGGAAGCGGCGGCACGAGCCGCCACCGAGCGCTACCGGTTCGCCGCCACCGCCTACGAAGCCGAACGCCAGCGTCTCGAGACCGAGGCCATCCTCGCCGCCATCGCCGCTCTCCCGCCCGAGGAGCAGTTCACCCTCCGGTTCAACGCCATGAGCGAGGCCGAGCGGGTCCAGACCTTCGAGTTCTTCGCCGGCCTCGAAGCCGCGGCCGAGGCCGAGCGCGCCGCTCAGCGGGCCGCCCAGCGCGCCGCCGACGAGGCGGCCCGGGCGGAACGGGCCTCTCGTCCCTCGGCCGTCACCACCTCCGGTGGCAACGGCGTGTGGGACACCATCGCCCGGTGCGAGAGCAGCGGCAACTGGTCGATGAACAGCGGCAACGGCTACTCCGGCGGCCTCCAGTTCCATCCCGGCACCTGGCGCTCGGCCGGCGGCACCGCCTACGCCCCCTACGCGTACCAGGCCACGCCGGCGCAGCAGATCGAGATCGCCGAGCGCGTCCTCGCCTCGCAGGGCTGGGGCGCCTGGCCGGCGTGTTCGCGCCGGGCCGGACTGCGCTGACCCATCAGGACCCCCGAAGGCGGGTCCGGCTCCGGCCGGGCCCGCCTTCGTCGCGCTCCACTAGGGTCACGCCGCCACCCCCGATCAGAGAAAGGGATTTCTCATGGCCTTCGAGCTTCCCGCCCTGCCCTACGCCCAGGATGCCCTCGCGCCGCACATCAGCGCCGAGACCCTCGAGTTCCACTACGGCAAGCACCACAAGACCTACGTCGACAACCTGAACAAGTTGGTTGCCGGCACCGACGACGAGAACGCTTCGTTGGAGGACATCGTCGCCAAGGCCGAGGGCGGGCTGTTCAACAACGCCGCCCAGACCTGGAACCACACGTTCTTCTGGAACAGCCTGTCCCCGTCGGGTGGGGGTCAGCCCACCGGGGAGATCGCCGACCGCATCAACTCCGACCTCGGCGGGTACGACGCCTTCCGTGCCGCCATGGTGGAGGCCGGGCTCACCCAGTTCGGCTCGGGCTGGGCGTGGCTGGTCGACGATGGCGGCAAGCTCGCCGTCATGAAGACGGCCAACGCCGACCTCCCGCTCAAGCACGGGGCCAAGGCCCTTCTCACCATCGATGTGTGGGAGCACGCCTACTACATCGATTACCGCAACGCCCGGGCCAAGTTCCTCGACGTGGTTCTCGACAACCTCGTGAACTGGGACTACGCCAACCAGAACCTGGCGGCCTGACCCCACCGGTGCCCGGGCCGGGCCCCGGTGACGGGGGTCCGGCCGCATCGGCGCTGATCGACCGACGCCTCCCGCCTCGATCT
>Ga0105047_10000726_pt1 | contig 57200 bp, 51 predicted proteins | sample MAT04_FD_78384 | JGI IMG/M metagenome (GOLD analysis project Ga0105047, IMG submission 78384) | Freshwater microbial communities from Lake Fryxell liftoff mats and glacier meltwater in Antarctica - MAT-04 (megahit assembly) | ecosystem: Environmental > Aquatic > Freshwater > Ice > Liftoff... | reverse complement strand
TTCGTCGGCCTTAAACGCTAAGTCCCACTCACCACCGAGGTCGTTGAACGTGTTACCGCCAATGCCCGTTAGGCTGGTTACCCCAAACGGATTGGTGATGTGGTTGCGCTGGGCACCGGTACCAGGAAGGTTATTGGAGTCAACCACGTTTAAATCGCCGGCGGCATCGGTAAAGAGGATGTCGCCATCGGGAAGTCCGGTCGCCACGTTGTTGGCCATCAAAGCTTAGGTGCTCGGGTTCATAAGCGACAGACTGCCGGAGAAGAAGCCGCCGGGGCCGCGCGAAACAACCAGGCCGCCAAGGCTGGCTGAGTACTCAAGTCCCTCAAAGAAAGTGTTCCGAATGCCGTGCGCAACCACGGTGGCCGTCTGAGCGGAGGCGTCAATTTCCACCAGCTTGCTGTTGTTGGCGTCCACAAACCCTACGGTGACAAACTTGCCCGGGCTAGGAATGTAGCTCAATCCCTGAACGGCGGTGGTACCGGGCACGGAAAAGTTGAACAGCGCCGTCGACGCTCCGGTCGTGGTGTTGATAGAGGCAAACCCGTAGCCGTTGCCGGACTGGCCCACGCCGTACAGCTGAGCTTGGGCGGCGGCGGTGACGATCAAAAGGGAAGCAAACGCGAAGTTATTTTTGGGAAAGTTCCTGGATCGGAATCCCTTCGGTTCGATCTTGATGATCGTTCCTGGAGGAATTCTTGCTGTGAAGACGCCGTGAGCCAAAAGGTTCGGTCTAGCGGCGCATAGGTGAGACTTTGTCCCTATCGCGTAGCTGAACTTGACCCAAAGCCTCGCCGGTGGCCGAGCACGGCTGGCCACCGGCGGGTTTCGGACTCGCGGTTAACGTGCGGCGCGGCGACGGCGGGCCAGCCAACCCAATCCTAGCGCCAAGGCGGCGAGGGAAGCGGGCTCCGGCACGACTTCAGGAGCCTGTGCAATGCCCTTCATGCTGATGAGCGCGCCGTTGACCCCGCCGTACCCACTACCGATCGCCGTGACAAATGTGCTGCTTCCATCCACCGAGTACAGTTGTGATGTCGTCGTGGAGAACAGCGTCGTTACGTCGCCCTTATAGGCGAGGTCCTGCATCGGGTCGGTGAAGGGCCAGAAGTTGGTGCCGACACCGGTGAGGGTCGTTCCCGCCAGTGGGTTCGTAATGAGGTTCCGCACGAAGCCGGTCGACGGCGCATTGTTCACGTCCAGCACATTGAGATCACCCGCGTTGTCGGTGAAAAGGACATCGCTGTCGGGCAGACCCGTTGCCGAATTCACCGAGTTTAACCCGTACGTGCTGGGGTTCAGAAAGGCCAGATTTCCGGTAAAGAAGCCGCCTGGTCCTACCGAAAGCACCACCTGATTCAGCGCGGATGAGTACTCGATCCCTTCGAACAGGGGGTTAGACAGCACGGTCAGCGATTGAATCGTGGCCACTTGGGCTACCGGGTCAATCTCCACTAGAGCGGCCTGACTGGGGCCAATTTGGCCGACGGTAAGGAACTTGTTGGTGGCCGGCACATAGGTTAGCCCGAAGACCCCCGTGATGCCCGACGACGAAGGGAAATTGAAGGTAAACAACGGGGTGGCGGCTCCTGTCGACGTGTTGATCGTCGAAAGGAAGTGCGAGTTGCCCGCGCTGCCCACACCGTACAGGGAAGAGGCGGAAGCGGCGACGGATGCCAACGCCAGGAGAGAGAAAGCGACGAATTTCATGATATTTCAACCTACAAGTTGGTCGTGGAACCTTAGCAGACTTCATCGACCTCGTGGGTTCAATAATACAGGACTATTTCGTCAAGTATAGAAAATTCTCTATAAAACGGGTAAAAATACCTGTAACGATTTTGCGGGCATCTGCGTCCAGTCAGGTTCGGTAGCTCGATTACAGGGGGAGATAAGGGGATTCTACGTAAGAATGGGCCTTATGCCCCCGGCAAATCCTCCGGCATTGCCGCTAACGTCGGCTGGTCTTTTTGGCAACCAAGTGCCCCGGTCCCTTCTGCGCGGTTCTAGGAGTACCCAACGGGCTCAACGGCATTTCCTGCGCGCGGACAAATTCTAAGGAATCCGGCAACCTAAGAGCCGCACAATCACGTCTTGAAGGTCCCGTCAATCACGTCGTCGGCTGCCTTCATGGCGGCAGCAAAGAGAGGTTAGCGGTTAGAGATCTTCAGATGCGAGGTTACGTGACAACTTCAGGTCTAGTCGATTTCCATCCGCTGTAAACGCGGCGCGCGCTCATCCTGGTAGGACTACCGTCAAAGCAGCTGAGGCCACATCTAGCGGCTGTTCTATCTCCACTGAGTCCATCCCTTCCTGCCAAAAGCGGATTGCCGCCATAACGCGCATAAAGGAAGCTGACCGCGGAACCCCGGGCCAGAACTCCGGTTTGGGGAGAGGGGCAAAGTACGAGACTTCTTCAAGCGCGAGCCCCCGGGAACCAAAACGTTCGGTCACCGAGGGCTAGGTTCCCCTTAGTGTGGGTAGTCGCGGGCTTAGCGGCGAGCGCGGCGGCGTCGCACGGCCGCGACCAATCCCGCTGCGCCCAAGACCAACGTTGCGGGCTCCGGCACGGGCTGAGAGGCGACGGCGATGCCACGCATGCGGATGAGCGCGCCACTCGCGCCGCCGTAGCCACCACCGATCGCCGTGGCCGCCGTGCTCCCGCCGTTCACGGAGAAAAGCTGCCCGGTCGTCGTGGAGAACAGCGTCGATACGTCGCCCTTATAGGCGAGGTCCTGCATCGGGTTCGTTAGGGACCAGAAGTTGGTGCCGACCCCGGTGAGGGTCGTTCCCGCCAACGGGTTATTGATCACGTTGCGCATGGCCCCGGTGCCCGGTATGTTGTTCGGGTCCAGTACGTTCATCGCCCCCGTGCTGTCGGTGAACAGAATGTCGCTGTCGGACATGCCCGTCGCCGAATTCACCGAGTTTAAACCGTACGTGCTGGGGTTCAGAAAGGCCAGATTTCCGGTAAAGAACCCACCTGGTCCTACCGAAAGCACCACCTGATTCAGCGCGGAAGAGTACTCGATGCCTTCGAACAGGGGGTTACCCGGCACGGTCAGCGATTGAATCGTGGCCACTTGGGCTACCGGGTCAATCTCCACTAGAGCGGCCTGACTGGGGCCAATTTGGCCGACGGTAAGGAACTTGTTGGTGGCCGGAATATAGGTCAGCCCGAAAACCCCCGTGATGCCCGACGCCGATGAGAATGAGAAGCTAAACAGTTGCGTGGCGGCTCCCGTGGACGTGTTGATCGTCGACAGGAAGTGCGAGTTGCCCGCAGTGCCAACACCGTACAGGGAAGAGGCGGAGGCGGCAACGGTCAAAGCGGCAAGGACGATGAGAGAGAGAATACGCATATTGGTAACCTGATCCGGGGGGGGGGCTCTCAAGACCGAGCCAACGACTGCATTCGACTAGACATCCACGGTAGCCTAATATTAAGGAATTGTTAAGAACCATTAATGGTGACCCAGATAGATTAAGGTTTTGCGGGTATTAGTGGATGTATTGTCGTCCGTAGGTGCCGGTAAATGTGTATGTGGATGCCTAATGCCCTAGATGGGTGACGAGGCATTCAACGCAGAAAAGGAGCCCCAGAGCCGAAGCCCCGGGGCGGGGAATACCGCACATCCGTAACCTGGAAGGGTTCGAAACGCCCCCACCACGAATTCCTCGCGGGCCTCAGATCTCGATCACGTAGGCCAGGCCGTGGACCAGTTACCTCACCTGATGCGTGCGGTAACGCAATCACACGATCAGCGCCGAGGGGATCACTCCGCGCCTGCCACCTGCGGCCGCGCCTCATTTTTTCAGGTTCCCGGAAACCTTGCCGTTAAAGGGAGCCGATTGAAAGCCCGACATTTATTGCGGATCACGGCCTCGCATTGGCACAGTTCCGGATCAGCCCAAGACGCCTGTTGGCTTGCCCTGGGGCCCGTACGCACTGAGTTGGACCCTAGGCCGGTATCCTCAATTGCGGTATGTCTCGCCCCAAAGTCATGGTGTCCGGATGCTTCGACATGCTCCACAGTGGGCACGTTGCGTTCATGCACGAGGCCGCCGCTTACGGCGACCTCTACGTTTGCATTGGCTCGGATAACACGATATACAAGCTAAAGAACCGGTGGACGATCAGCGACGAGAACGAGCGGGCGTACATGATTCGGGCCCTTGGCTGCGTCCACGAGGTGCGCGTGAACTCGGGAGAGGGGAAGTTAGACTTCCTGGAGGAGTTCCACTCCATCCACCCGGATGTCTTTGTGGTGAACGAGGATGGCGATACGCCCGACAAGGCCGCCCTGTGCCAGGCCCGCAACGTCCGCTACGTGGTGCTCAAGCGCGAACCGCACGGCGTTCTGAAGCCGCGAAGTACCACCTCCATCCGCCAAGACATCCGGATTCCTTACCGAATTGACCTGGCCGGGGGCTGGCTGGACCAGCCTTCGGTGTCGCAGTTCACGACGGGCCCGGTCCTCACCATTAGCCTCGAACCCACGCACACATTTGATGAGCGGGGCGGAATGAGCACCAGTACGCGCCGCACCGCGATTGAGCTGTGGGGACCGCACCTCCCCGTGGGCGATCTTGAGCGCATGTCGCGCGTGCTGTTTTGCTGCGAGAATCCTCCCGGCACGCCCTACATCAGCGGGTCGCAAGATAGCATCGGCATCGTCTATCCCGGCCTGAACAAGCTGAACTACGCCGGGCACTATTGGCCTGAGAGCATCGAAAGCGTCGACGACGAATCCGTGTTGCAGTTCCTGGAATCTCACCTGCAACTGCTGCCGTTGCACCCGCGAGAGATGGGTTACGACGTGTTGGCCGACACGCGCATTGATGCCGCCGGCGCGTCCGCCTTGGCCGATGCGGCCAATGCCGCGTGGGTCGCCGCGCAGGCGATGGACCCCGTCGCGTTTGGCGCCGCGTTCACCGCATCCTTCCGGGCCCAGGTTGCCATGTTCCCCAACATGGTGGACCTCGAAATCCAGGCGATTGTGGATCAGCACGCCCCGCACGCCCTGGGGCACAAGCTCAGTGGCGCCGGGGGCGGGGGTTACCTCATCCTCTTCCGCCAAGAGGACTATCCCGGTACGCTTCGGATTCGAATTCGACGCCCAGACTTCTTGTAGGCCAGTACGTCACGCGGCACGCTGGTCTCGGTGAATGCGGCCATTTTCGCCGGTCTTTTTCTGTCGAACTTCGGTGGACGCTCGGGCGGAGTCCGTTTGGAACACTTTGAGTTCGGTGGCAATTTCGGCCGCGGCGCGCGCAATTCGCTCGGAGATGGCCTGGACTTCATCGGCGACTACCGCAAACCCCGCGCCCGAGTCGCCCGCCCGCGCGGCCTCGATCCGGGCGTTTAAGCCCAGCATTCGTGTTCCGGCGGCAAACTTCTCGATGGTGGCCGCGATCCCCGCAATACGCTGGGCATTCGCGTCCATCACCGACTTCTGTTCGCTAATTACCCCTTCTTGGCGCACTTCGATGGCCGCAAGGGCTTCATGGTGGGCCGCGATCGCTCCGGCAGCTAGGTCAATCGTAGCGGCACCGCGTCGAAACGCTCCCGGCATTCCGCGCTGGATGAAGCGCCGGTGGTGCCGTTGTTCGCTGGCGGCCGTCAGGGCCGCGCTGGCCTCCCTGACGTAGGCGTCCAACGAGTCCAACATCGCATTGATGGCAAGGGCCATGGGGGCGAGGGGGTCGTCGTCGGGGATCATGAGGATCCGGGGCTCCAGGTCTCCTGCGGCGGCACCGCGTGCCACCAGAGTGACCTCGCGGACCAGGTCGGAGGTAACGGAATTACCGAGGGGTTTGGGCAAAAACGAGCTCATCGAAGGAAACTCCTACTTGGTTGAGAAGACCGACCATATGGTTGAATGAGGCGGCAAGGCCCTCGCGTCGGTCGGGGTGGCGATCTTCGATCTGCTTCAGTTGCTTGTAGATTCCGTCGAAATACTCAATCGGCGCTCGGTCGGGGCATCGACGATTTGAATGGTAACCGATGACCTTTCCTTGGGCATTGAAGGTGGGCGTGATGTGAGCAAATACCCAGTAGTGCGCGCCATCGCGGGCTAAGTTCTTCACGTAGGCAAAGATCTCTTTTTCATTGGCAATGGTTTCCCAAAGCAGTTTAAACACGCAGCGGGGCATATCGGGGTGGCGGATGAGGTTGTGGTTTTGCCCCGCCAGTTCGTCGCGTTGGTAACCCGAAACGCGGCAGAACACTTCGTTGGCGTACGTGATGTTTCCCGTCAAGTCAGTCTTACTGACGATGAGTTCCTCACGTCCGAATGTACGCTCCACGCCGGTGGGTAGGACAGCCCGTTGCTCCAGTACAATTGCTCGGTATTCCGACACTGATAAACCTATCGGGAGATTTTGTCAAAAACCAAGTCCTTGTGATGTAATGAAAACAGCCTCGAACGATCGAAACGCGCATAATTTGGTCGGAAGCCCCCAAACATGACTTGGATCTACTTTCTTGACCTTCAAGATGATCCCACGCGGATTGCGGAATACGAACGCCACCACCGTGCGGTGTGGCCTGAAGTATTGACCCACCTTCGGCAATCAGGCATTCAACGTTGCCGGATCTACCGCGCCGGAAACCGCCTGACGATGCTGTTGGACTCGGACCGCCCGGTGGCGACCGACGGCGGGAACGAGCCGGTTTCGGACCGCGTGATGCAATGGGAGACGTTGATGGATCAGTTCCAACAACGCCTCCCGTTCGCCGGCCCGGGCGAAAAGTGGGTCCAGGCTAACTCGATCTTCGACTGGTCGTCGCCCGAAAGCTCCGACAACCAGTAGCCGCTCGACTAGCCACCACAACCGGCGTCGCCGCCAGGCCCGCAACCAGATCCGCAACCGGCCCCGGCACCTTTAACCGCCCCAGCGCCGGCCGTGGAGGTTGCCGGGGGAGCCTTCATGGAAGTGCCCGCAAATCGGCGGAACGCCACCAGGTGACGGTCGCGCGAGTCAGCTTGCAGCTTCACAAAGACCTGACGCACGTCGTCCGGCAAGGTCTGTTTTAGCAACCGATTGTAGAAGGGAATCTGGCTTTCTTCCACGCCGACGGCCTGCTTGGCCGCCCCAGTAAACGTGTCCGGAACATTCATTCGGACCATAAATGCGGCGGCGGTTTCGTCCTTGCGTTGCAAGAAGGTACTGACCGGCACCGGGTACCCGTACTTGCCCATCAGGTCGGCCACAAGGCGAATGTGCATCTGCTCGGCCCGAATGATGTTGGAGAATGGTCGGACTTCGCCGAACTTCATCATGACGGCGCGGTAGGTGCCTTCGGCTCGGTATTCGTCCTGAATCGCCTCGGTTAACGTGGACTTAAGGTCTGGCGCGGCGCCCAGCGAAGCGGCGGCGATGGCCGCGAAAATCAGTGTATGCATGGGTTGGTTTGACTCCTATGGTGAGAGAGTTTCCTCTTCAACAAAAGGATTCAGCTGTCCTATAATTCCCGATGCGGCCCGGTGGGACGAGGCCGCCCCACCGAAGAGTGGCATGGGCTAAAGGGCTAGCGCTGAGTCGCTAACCCTCGCACCTTGCGCAAGGCGGTATCGGGCGAGCAGTGGCCTTTCCCGTCGTCGAACCAATCCCGAATCAGCGCCACCACGCCCCGCTTACCGGGACCGATGTAGTTGGCCCGTCGCGCGCGGTAATCCGCCAAAATTGCTGCCGCGCCGTCCCGCAGGGCAAGGTCTTCGGCGTTCGCCGTGTGGCCCTTGGGCACCGCATAGACAAAACGGTTCGTCGGGCGTTCAAACACCGGGATGTTGAAGAAGTCCCGCTCGACGAACTTTCCGGTCCGGCGACTCAGTGCCTCGGACTCCACAAAGAAATCCACCGCATGTCGTGGGTAGCCAAACAAGTAGCCGTAGGCGCGATTGCGTCGCGGCGTTGCGTCAACCTCAAACGCCATCAGCACCTGGATGGGGTCCGAAGCGGGGCTGACGCCAAAGAACGCGAACGTCTCGGGATGCGCGGCAACGGTTCGCGCCACTGCCCCATGGTGCAAGAAGAAACCGTCCAGCGACCGGTCGGTGCCGTAGACGCGCCAGAACGGCTGGATGGTGGCCGATAGCTCTTGCCCACACCGAAAGGTTTGCACGATCCGCCGAATCCGCTCGCTCTCGCGCCAATCCGGGGCGTCCACGTTGATCTTGGCGGTCACCCAACTGCTGCTGATGGGCTTGAGACCCCCCACGATCGTGAAGAGCGCCTCGCTGTCAAGCGCTTTCAGCAAGAGTTGTTCGGCTTCGGGTCGCAGGCTCGGGTCAAGTCGCTCCAGCGGGAAGCACTCGGAGAGAGGTACCCCCGCCGCCGACAACGACACCGCCAGGGTCAGCAGCCCCGATACCAGTCCGGCAATCAGTCGATTCCGTCGCCTTACCATCCCAAGTCCTTATTCAACGCCCAGAAGTAGTTGTACTCCGGAATGCGAGGATCCCCTACGCTGATGGCCGCCGGCAAAGGCCCTCGGGAAAGCTCGCCGATGTTCGCGGCCCGGCGCGCATCAAACCGCGCGTTCCCGGTCGGACGGTAGATCGGGCGCACCGTTCGTGCCGATCCATCTGCCCAGGCGGCCACCGCCGCTCCGCTGTGCCGACCGTGAATCCGGGGCGAGAAACAGTCGTTCGTCCCCGCACCCGAGCCATTATCCAGGCCACGAGGAACATCGAACGGCGGTAACGCAAAGAACGATTTAGTCCAGCTACCGATGGTGCAAGCGTTGACCGCGTCCACCATCAACAGCGTGCTCGATACCTCTTGAACTTCGCTCATCGAGACGGCCGGCACCGATGCGCTGGTTGCCGTGGCCGCTCGTGGTTGAACCCAGAGTCGGTTGTTGGTGCCGTAGGCGGGCACCAAGTTGCCGTCTCGCCAACTGCTAAACGGGGAAGGCAGAGACTTGCCCACCGGGCAGTCTTGGATGTCCGCGTTTTTCATGTACGGGTAGAGGAGCCCTTGGTTTCGATAGTAGTTGGCGAAGAAAGCCCCGCCCTCCCGCGCCGACCGCCCGTGCCACCACACGGTGGATGCGCCAACCCCGGTGGCGGGTCCATCCCCCGGCAGCACATACGGGACCATCGTGTCGTCGTAGTCTCCGGTGTACATCACGACGCCCAACGCGATTTGCTTCAGGTTGGAGGTGTTCGATGCCTTCTTGGCCGCCGCTTTAGCTTGGGCAAAGACCGGGAACAAGATGGCCGCAAGGATAGCGATGATCGCGATGACCACGAGGAGCTCAATCAGCGTAAACCCTCGGGTTTGATATTTGTTGCAATATAACTGCATAAGCACTAGAATACCGTTAACGACGACGGTTGTTCAAGATTCGCACTGGGTTTGGAAGGAAGCCCCCCCTCCCAACTGGTCGGCCAAAGAATTAGGTAAACACCCGCGCATGGGGTTAGGCATGCTATTAGTTTTGGTGGTGACCGCGGGCGGACCGCCCGTGGCGCTGCAGACGGTTGCTGTCGGCGTGGTAACTTGTCGGGTCATCACGGTGGACATGACCGACCCCCGAGTGCGCGTCGACCTCATTCTCGCGCAGGGCTTTCCGGGCGGCGACGAGTCGTTCGCGTCCATGCTCTCGCGCACCCGTCCCGTCGCGGCGATCAACGGCGCGTACTTCTCCAAACAAACCCTCCTGCCCATCGGCGACCTTGCCCAGCGGGGCGAGCTGCGGCACAGCGGCCGGATGGGCACGGTATTTACCCTCGACGCCCAGCGGCGCATGGACATCCAGCGCGTGGTGCGCCACCGCACCTACCAATGGCCCGAGGCCCAGGTGGCCCTGGGATGCGGCCCGGCCCTAGTGCTGGACGGACAGATCGATGTTCGGTGGGCCGACGAGGGCTTTCGCGACCCGCACGTGACCGGCCGCACGGCCCGAATGGGCTTGGGCTACACCGAACGCGGCAAGCTCAAGCTCGTGAATGCCGCGGCTCCCCTGAGCTTTGAGGGGTTCGCCCGCGTGATGCAAAGCCTGGGATGCCACGAGGCCATGAACCTCGATAGTGGCGCCTCCCAGGCCCTCTATTTCCAGGGCAAAACCCTCCTCCGCCCGGGCCGTAAACTCACCACTGTGCTCGGCGTCTGGGTTGACCCGTTGTCGCCCGCCCGTTAGTTAGTTAGCGACGGGTTCGATGATCCAAGCGCTACGGGTAGGCACCTGCCAGCCCGTTAAGCTGGAGATCTGTCGGGCGGGCTGATCCGACACCCCGAGTTCGCGCACGATCCACGGCCCTTTGCCCATTCCCTTTAGCGAGACCCGCACCATTCCCGCCAGATTCACAACAATGCATCGCGCACGCCCTTCGCGCACGCTACTCACCGCAATCAAGTCCTCTCCGGTTACCGTTGTGTCCACCACAAAGCCGCCCGGGGCCATCAGGCGGGCAAACTGCCGTACCACGTCGTAGGCCGGGAACTTCCCGTCCGGACCTTGTCCCAGCGGGTAGTCATTCTGGTACTGCCAGTACATCAGGTTGCTAGATTCAGCCAAACGGATCGCCTGGGCGTAAGCTAAGGCCAGGTTCAGGGCGTTGGTCTTGGTGGGCCAAACCGGCGGCTGATAGCGCCAAGCGCCCGCATCCCAACCCAGTTCGGTGCACCACACCGGCAGCTTCATCTCGCGGGCCAAGCGCGCAATCTCGCGCCACGCATTCTCATCCACGCCTCGCACGTCCCAGCTATGAAACGCCACCGGCCCCAGCTCGCCGCGCAAGCTCGGTACCGCCATCGCGGCGCGGATAAAGGGCGGAGCGCTCACGCCGTTCGCGGTGTCGGCCACCAGCCACTTGGCGCTCAAGCCGGCCCGGCGAAACGCCGCCGTCGAGAGGCGCATGAACTCGGCTAGGTCCTCGGGCGACCACTTCACGTTCACGCCATAATCCGCCTCGTTAAACGAGACGTAGTCGTAGTTCACGCCGTAAGCGTCGCGCGCATGCTGCAGGAAGCTCGTCCATGCTTCCACCCCGGCGGCGTAGCGGTCTCGTCGCCACGTATGAACCTCCGCCGCTGGCTCTGTGGCCAACCACCCCGGCCCGTGCCACACGGAGGCGATGAGCCGCGCGCCTTGCGCTTGGGCCTCCCGCGAGAGCTCAAGCACCTGCTTCAGCCGGGCGTTGTCGGGATCGGTCTTGCCCTCGGCGGGAGACCACACCCCCAGCGGAAGGCCGATGCGCACCACGGTGGGCCGTAAATCTTTGATGAGCCAGCGACTAATTGGGTCGTGGACCTCGCCGTAAGGGCCTCGCCCATTGGCCATGTTGCCGCCCAGGCCATCGGTGCGCTGGCGCGACTTCCGAGGATCTACCATAACGTCGACCGATCGGATACCAATCTCCGGCGCGAGGGCCGAGTACATGCGGTCCAGGTCCCAGCCCGCGCCCAACCGACGCATTGTGAGGCCGCCCACGGCCACCGTTTGCGGCCCAAACGCGGCGCGGACGAACACGACGGCATCCCCGGCCGGATGATTGTCCGAAGCGGTGAACGGCAGCAATACGTGTCGCCAAGTGCTCGCCGAGGGGGCCGCAACCGTCTCGAACATCGAGGTCGTCCAGGGCGAGGTGCCTTTCTGCACGGCAAGCCCCACCCGGCCCGGGCCGCGAACGTAGGCGTCCAGTACCAACCTATCGCCCCGGCTCAGGGCGACCGGAATCGGCACCGTGAACTGGATGTAGTTGGTGTCCTCTGATTTCTGGTTTACCGTCACCTGCCAAGCCTTGGCAAACGGCTGCCCCAAAACGTCGAAGCGCTTTGCCGTGCCAGCTCGGGAGTTCGGAAGCCAGGGCCTTCGCGCAGGAAATGGTCGGCGGGCAGGATCACTTCACCGAGCGGAGCGATCACTCCCGATCCTAACGTCGTGGCAATGAACGCACCAAAGAGGTTGGACAGCATTGTCTTTACAGAACTCCAGTGTCTAGCTTAGCCCGGTTCTCAATAAAAAATTCGAGCCTAAACTGGCCGGTCCCCGCCACGAATGATCATGGCGGGGACCGGTGCTCCATTGAGCTCAGCGGTTAGGGGTTACTTGCTGCGGCGTCGGCGGGCCAATGCGGCCAAGCCCATGCCAAGGACGGCAAGAGTCGCGGGCTCGGGTACCGCTTCGACCTTCACCATATCGTAGCGAAGCGTGCCGCCCGCGGCGTAGGTCGACGTGGGGTTGGAGGCTTCGGTGGCGCCGGTCGGGCTAAGCACAGGGCCAATGCGGAAGCCGAACATCGCGTTATTGTTCGCGCCGGCGATGCTACTCAGATCGAACGAACTCAGATTGACCCACTTGTCGCCGCCCAACGTATTCTCAAGTACGCCGTTCGCCGCCAGGCCGGTCGATGAGAAGCTCACGCCGTCGAGGGTGTACTCAAATTTGATCCACTTGCTGGACGTGTTCGAATGGCGACGGTCGAAGCCGACGATCACGTTGCTCTGACCCGCAGTCGACACGTCAAATCTCACGCCACGCTCAATGCCCGCACTCAGTGGCGAATTGTAGGTGGTGGTGCCCCAGGCATAGTTCGGGGGGGAGGTGGTGACGGGGTCGCTGGAACCGCCGCTCGCGGTGCCGCTGGCGAAGCTGGGGGTGATGCCACCAAAGGTAGAGGCGACACCGGCACCTAGGGCCGGGGTCGGCGCGGCCGTACCGCCGGGGATGCTGGTGGTGCTGGGGCCGTTAAAGTCCCAAAGGGCGATCGTCGTGGCCTGGGCCGCCGAGGTAACCACCATGGCGGAAAGAAGGATAAGATTTTTCATTGTGACTCTCCTCTGCGCAACCACGCAGAAAACTTTACACAGACCAGAATACTGTTCCGACAACCTCTCGGACGTTAAGGGGGTGTTAATGCCGCCCCTGGCCTCGGTCAATCAGGTGTTCTCAACAGGAAGAGTGCCCCGGACCCAAGATGGGGCGGGGCACACTAGGCTCGACCGTTTTTTCGAGCGTTTACTTGCTGCGGCGGCGACGAGCCAACGCGGCCACGCCCATGCCGAGGACGGCAAGGGTGGTGGGCTCGGGCACCGGTTCGCCCGTGAGCTCGAACGCGTTGTTCTGCTGCGGATTCAGGCCTGATCCCGTACCGACGGCGACATTGTTCGTGCCGACGCTCGGCGCGGTCGTCGTCAAGAACCACTGGCCCATAGATCCAGTTCGGGCTTGAATCTGAAGCCGGCCACTGGGGTCAACTTCCATGCCCCCCAGACCAGTGATGTTCCAGATAAAGTTCCCGGCTTGGGGAAGCTGCAAAGAAAAGGACTGAAGCACGTTGGAGTTGGCGCTGTCCAGGAAGAAGAAATCCAGGATGCCATTCACCGCGTTCACGCCACCCACGAATCTAAGCGAATCAAGCGCGAGCTTCGGCTTGCCGGCCATGATGGTCACGTCGGCCTGGTAGTCGTCGTTGCCCAGCGAGCCGGTCCCGGCCGCAAACGCGGCGTAGGGGCCGGCGATACTGCTGTAAGCCACCACATTGGCGGCGGTGGAATTACCGCCGAGATCAATTGAGGCGGATGGGAAGTCGGCAAAAGCCGCCGTTGCGCCCACTAAAGCGCTGGCGAGTAAAAGTAGTCGGTTCATGAAATCTCCTTGTAGCGAATTGCAACGGACAAGGGCACCGAACTTGATGGATCGGGCCAACGCTATTGTCCCTAACCAAAGGGCTACAACCCCCGATAGGTTCACCGGGTTTAACTAAAAACCAGTAAATTTACCTAACAACGGAATGGGGGACGTGAGCATCTCCCGGTGGATTTGGAATCCCTGATTCCACCCGTCCACTGTGAGGGGCGGGACGTTCTCGCCCCCCAAGATTTCTCTAGCGGAACGTGACGTCGCCCAAATGCCGGGTGAAAATCTCAATGTCGTCCAGCGAGGTAAGTCGTCGGTCACCGTAGGTCACGTCTTCAAACACGAGATCCTCCACGCGGTGCTCAGCATCCCACCCGCCAATCGTCGAGACGGTGTAGCCCCAGTTGCAGTCGGCCGCATGCGCGTGGACCCGCCGCAGGGTCACCCGCCGGATGTGACCTCGCTCGGGATCGCGGTTGAACTGCGAGCGCATCACCCGAAAGTCCAGGAACTTCTCGTAGTGGTGTTCAATCCGGATGTCTTCAAACAGCACGTCCTGCACCACGGCCCGGTCGCCGGCGTGAATGCTCAACGGTGCGCCCACCCCGTTAACTTGCCCTATGTCCAAGTTTCGGAAAGTGATATTGCTCACATAGTCGGCGCGAAGCTCGTGACCGATTTCCACCCCATTGCCGCCCTGATCGTTCAGAAACGTGCAGTTTTCTATAAGAATTTGGTCAACATCTTGATCCCATCGGCCCAGGATGTTGGGGTTTCGGACTCGAGGATCAAAGCTCTTGATCGCGACGCAGTCATCGTTGTTGCGGAATCCCGCCCCGGTCACCTGAACCCGGCGCGAACCCACGATGTCGATGCCGTCCGAGCCGATAACTTCGCCGATCTCCCGCACATTCTCGACCCGCACGTCTTCGCAACCGCCCACCACGATCATCCATGACCGAGGTCGAACGAGGGTGAGGTCCTGAATCGTCACGTTGCGGCAGCCATCAATTTGCACCATATGGTGTTGCGGACCGTGAACTTTGGTCTGCATGTCCAAAATGCCTCGGCCCGCTAGCTTAAGGCCATCCAGCCCGTGGGCATGTACGCAACCGCGCACGATCGCCCCGCCGGGTATGTCTAAGTTTTGGCCTGCTTGAAGTTCCAGCAGGCCGACTTCGTGAACCTTTCCCGGCTCAAACCGGATCGTTTCTCCCGATACCGCCTGCCGGTTCTCGGTGCCAAGTGGATGGACGAACAGGTGAAGCATCGGGCCTTGGTCACCCGAGATGAAGTAGGTACCTGGGCCAGGAAGGGAAGCGTGCAGGAAACCGTCCTCAAACTCGGCCTTAACCCCCCGGGAATAGGGCCGAACGGCGGCATTGTGTAGCGAGAACTCCGCCGACACCCGAATGGTATGCGGGCCATCGGCCTCCCAAATCGCGTAGCCCGCGATCCCGGTCGCAAACACCGGGACGTTACGCCCATCCACCGCCAAGTGGAAGCGCCCGTCGCGGGGCTCACTATCCGGCCAATGATAGAGGTGGGTGTTCATCCTCATAATTGTATCTGCGATCGTACCGATCCATTCAGCGGGGAGAATTCGGTGCCGCAGAAAGCGGGATAGGGGAACCCTCCCCGCACTTCCCCCGTTAGAAACAGGCAGGCATGAGTCCTTTCCTTGTTTCGTTGCTTACTGGGGTCGCGCTGATTGGCGTGGCGGCCCTCGCCACGTCCTGCGTGGCGGCGTCGGACCCTCCGGTCGTCTCGGCCAAGCCCGCTCCCAAGGAGAATCATCCGGCCGGAACGCAGGTCCTTGTGCTCGGCGCAGGGTGCTTTTGGTGTCCCGAGCCCGTGTTTGAGGCCCTGAAGGGCGTGTTAAGCGTGGAGAGCGGCTACGCGGGCGGCGACAAGGCAACCACGACCTATGCGGAAGTCAGCTCTGGGCAAACCAAGTGGGCCGAGGTTATTCGTGTGGCGTTCAACCCTAAGGAAATTTCGGCCGAGGACTTGCTGCGCATTTTCTTCACCGTCCACGATCCCACCACCAAGGACCGTCAGGGTGGCGACGTCGGGCCGCAGTACCGCTCGGCCATCTTCTTCGCTACCGCCGACGAGCAAGCCCAGGCCGAAAGGATCCGCAAGGAGGTCACGCGGGCAAAGCTGTGGCCCGATCCCATTGTCACCACGATTGAACCGCTGAAGCACTACGTACGCGGTGAGGACGATCACCAAGACTATTGGGAGCGCTGGCAGAAGGCCGACCCCCTTGAGCGCTCGCGCATGAACGATGGCTACTGCCGCATGGTCGTGGACCCCAAGGTTAAGAAGTTCCGGGAAAAGCTCGCGGATCGACTGAAACCGGAGTACGCCACCCCGAAGCAGTCGTCTCCAAAATAGGGGTACTCCCTCAACGTGTCCAAGAGAGTGGATATCGCCGACCTGGCCCAGCGCATCGAACGGAGCCTAGAACACGACCTCTTGCGGGGTTGGTGGCCTAGTTCCATTGACCTAAACGGAGGGTTTCACCAAGAATACAGTCGAGACTGGAGTCTAGGGGCCGACCGAACGCGGTTCATCGTGCACCAAGCCCGGCACCTGTGGTCGGCAGCCACCCTCGCCGAGGCTTGGCCGCACACCGGCCAGGACTATGTCGCCATCGCCCGGCATGGCCTACGCTATTTGCTTGATGTCCTGCGTGATCCCCTCACGGGTTCTTACCCGTGGATGATCGCGCGCGAGCCTTTGGCCGTGGCCCCCGATGGCGGGGAGCTTCGCCGCACTTATGGTCAGGCGTTTGCCCTGTACGGTCTCAGCGCGGCGGCTCGGGTGCTGAAGGACGCCGAGGCGCTGGCCGCGGCCCAGCAACTCTTCGGGTGGCTCGAAGAGTTCGCCAAGGATCCGGTCTACGCGGGTTACCGCGAAATGCTGGACGTGTACGGCGAGGAGATTCGACCCTTGGAGGGCCGGCCTCCCCGAAAAACGCACAACACGTCGCTGCACCTGCTGGAAGCGTTCATTGAGCTGCATCGCGTGTGGCCCGACCGCCGGGTGCGCCAGCGCATGGACGAGCTGGCGCATCTGCTCTCCACCGAATTCATTCGCCCCGAGGGATGCTCGGCTGAAGCCCTTTCCGAAAGTCTCGAACCCTTGGGCGACAGTTGTTCCTTCGGACATGATCTCGAGGCGGTTCACTTGCTGATTGCTTGGGCGGAACTTACCGACTCTCCCATTCCCGAGGCCGCCACCACCATGACCCTGTTTGGCGCTCGATACGGCGTTGATCCTGAAAACGGGGGGATGCACCACGTCGCCACGGTCGACGGGTGCGTCCTTGACCACCGCAAGGTGTGGTGGGTCCAGGCCGAGTGCCTCCTCGGTCTTGCCGAGGCCTCGCGCGCGCTGGGCATTCCGGCTTGGCACCATGTCATCCACCTTTGGGAGTGGATCGAGCATCGGCAAATCGACCCGTTGCACCCGGGATGGTTTGGCACGCTGGACGCGTTCGGCGGCGTCTTGGACCACGGCATCAAGGGTCAAAACTGGAAAGCGATGTACCACGAGACGCGCGCCCTATTGGGCACGGCGCGGGCGCTTCGCACCCTGAATCCGGGCTAGGCGCGCCGCTCATCTGGCCCCAGGGCCAGTAGAATAGAGCACGATGCTCACGCCCCCAGATGTTCATGGTCGCTTTGGTGACTTCGGCGGTCGCTACGTGCCCGAAACGCTTGTGCCGGCGCTAGATCAGCTTGAGAGTGAGTTCACTACGGCCTGGCAGGACCCGGCGTTCCATGCCGAATTCGACCGGCTGCTCAGTGAGTTCGTCGGCCGACCGACTCCCCTCACCGAGGCCCGCCGCCTGAGCGAGGAGACCGGTTTGCATGTGGTCATCAAGCGCGAGGACCTGAACCACACCGGGGCCCACAAGATCAACAACGCCTTAGGCCAAGCGCTCTTGGCATTGCGAATGGGCAAGCGTCGGATCATCGCTGAGACCGGCGCGGGGCAGCACGGCGTGGCGACAGCGACGGTCTGCGCTCTGTTTGGCCTGGAGTGCGAAGTGTACATGGGAGAGGAAGACTGCGCCCGTCAGCAACTCAATGTCTTCCGAATGAAGCTCCTAGGGGCCAAGGTGCGCCCCGTAAGCAGTGGCACCAAAACGCTGAAGGATGCCCTGAACGAGGCGATGCGGGACTGGGTCACCAACGTCGACTCGACCCACTACATCATTGGCACCGCCGCGGGTCCTCACCCCTATCCCTACATGGTCCGCGAGTTCCAGTCGATCATCGGCATCGAGGCCCGCGCCCAATACTTGGCACGCTATGGCGTGTTACCGGACGCCGGGATCGCGTGCGTAGGCGGAGGATCAAACGCGATTGGCTTCTTCGCGGGATTCGTTGACGACCCCGCGGTGCGGCTGTATGGCGTGGAGGCGGGCGGGCTGGGCTTGGCCACGGGCCAGCACGCCGCGCCCCTTACCGCCGGCTCGCCCGGCGTATTGCATGGCAGCTACAGTTACCTCATGCATGATGCCAACGGCCAAGTGCTCCCCACCCACTCCGTTTCGGCGGGCTTAGACTATCCGGGAGTAGGGGCCGAACACTCGTGGCTCAAGGACACCGGCCGGGTGGAGTACTTCGCGGTGGATGACTCCGAAGCGCTTAGCGCCTTTCGATGGCTCGCCATCCGGGAGGGCATCATCCCCGCTTTTGAGAGCGCTCACGCGTTCGCCCCGTTGCGCGTGCCCGGTTGGTTGGCTCCCGGCACAAGGGTGCTGGTAAACCTCTCGGGCCGCGGCGATAAGGATATGGAGACCGCCGCCCGGATTCTGGAACTCTAAACGTCGGGCAGAAAAACTGGGGCCAAGATCCCATGCGGACCTTGGCCCCAACGCTCATTAGTTCTCTAGTCTGTTTCGCATTGCGGGGGCAAGCCCCGGGGTCATGCTGAACGACCCCCGAGCCGCCTAACTCGACCGGCGAAGCAGGAGTGATTGATGGCGGACCACGGCGAAATCAGTTGGGATTAGCGAACGTCGCTTTGGCTGATTTGGGCCCACGTCATTTCGGCTTCGCGTAGATTGCCCTTGCTATAGACATCCACGAACCAGGTTCGATCTTCGGGCGTCATGGCCTCGAACTTGCCATCGGCGCGCTTGAACACTTCCTTCGCCTTGGCATATCCGGACAGTGCGGTCTGTTGGGCCGCGTCCGGAACCTTGCCCGCTTTTTCATCGACTGACTCGCCGCATCCAACAAGGCTGGTTACGGCAAGAGCCAGGAGGCAGGCGACGATGAGATTTTGGAGTTTCATAAGTTCTTACGTGGAGGCGAATTGGGGAGAGGGAAGGACCCCTCTCCCCGGGAGTGGGCTTAGAAGTAGCCGGTGATGGACTGCTGCGGGAAGATGTTCGTGAGCTTGACGCTGCCGAACTTCATGACCTTGGCACTACCGTCGCCAAAGAACATGGTTGCTCCCTTCTGCCAGGCGTACAGCGGGCTCTTGCAACCCCAGTTTCCGTTCGGGCAGGCATCATTCTTCACGCCCTTGAAGTCGAACGGCAACCACTTCGTGGCGTACCAATCCGCCTGCTGCGCGTCGGTGGACGTCCAACCCACTTGGTCCTGCGGTCGAACCCACTCAACCGGGACTTCCTCTTCGGTACCTCCCGTCCAGTGGAAGCGGTTGGTAAGACCGCCGATGATCAGCTCAGACGGACGTGCCGCCGTGGAACCGCTGATACTGGGCACGTTGGCCCACGCCTGGGTACCGCCCCAAGCCTGGAACTGCTGTCCCATGACCATGGCGTTGGCACCATAGCTCACACCTTTGGCCCGGACGGACCCACCATTGTCGCCGGGGCTGCGCCAGATGCCAATGCTAATCGTTTTGCCGTTAACATCCTGACCGCGCTGGAAGAAATCGCCCGCACCCATGATGTTCATGTCGATGTCAGAGCGGGTCTTCAGGTAAGGGTTAACCATCAGGTACCACGGAATCCAGTTGACGCCGCCGGGCTGAACGCGGGCGTAGGCCGCGGCCGGGTAAACGTCATCGCTGTCTCCGATGTACATCTGGAGGCCCAACCCAATCTGCTTGACATTGCTTAAGCACTGAGTTTTCTTCGCGGCTTCCTTCGCCTGAGCGAAGACCGGGAACAGGATGGCGGCGAGAATCGCGATGATCGCGATGACGACGAGGAGTTCGATAAGGGTAAATGCGCGAGAATGCTTCATTGCAATGGTCTCTTATAAAGGCAGTGAGTGCTAACGGAAGTCGGCCGAAGCCTACGAGATTGGTTGGGGATGGCTGTCCGCCATCGGCATGGTCGAAATATCCGCCGAACGGTGGACCGCCGGCATCGTAACGGGAAAATCGGGAAAAATTTGCTGAACGCGAGATGCCCAGCGGGCTTGAGAGGTCATTCGAGGCACCAGCCGCATGGGCACCGAGCGGAAGGTTGGCGGGCCGACGATCTGGCCCATTGCGCGCTGCCAAAGCAAGTCTGCCGCCGCCGTGCCGATCGCCCGCGGATCCATGCGCATGGACGAGATGGACTGCCCGCCGAACGAGAGGACATCGTCAAAGCCAATAATGGCGGGCCAAAGATTAAGCGGGACCCGGGACTCGGAGAGTTGATTGAGGAACCCGCCCGCAACCGCGTCGTTGCAGGCAATGATTGCGTCGGGCAGTGGATTTCCAAGGAGCTCCAGCGCTGCAGTCTTGCCGATCTCGTATAAGTCGTTCTCATTCTGTGGAACGTACGGCGCGAGCACATACCGGGCCCGAGTGATGAGACCATGTTCCGCCATCGCGTGGCGAAAACCTTCTGCGCGTTGCGCGCCCCATTCGCTGGGACACCCGAACTCGCCGACGAACACAATGTGCTGGTGGCCTAAGCCAACGAGGTGTTGGGTCGCCGCGACAGCGCCATCAAAGTCCGCCCAGCGTACCGAGTCGTCTGTTTCAGGGTCCGTGTGGGAGGCAAAACCCACGACCGGAAAGTCGAAATACGGTTGGATGCGCTGCCCAATATCCGGGTCAAACGTATTGGCCCACAGCCCTCGCACGGTCTTCCAATGCGATGCGTCGAAGCTACTAATGGTATTGATTGGGACTTCAAGCACGTAAGCCCCTAATTCGCCCATCCGCTCCGTAAAGCCGCAGAGTTCATCAGTGTGCTCGTATTCAGAAGAGCCGTAGAGAAAAGCTTGATCAAGATCGAATTGGCGGACTACTACCCTTGAACCGGAAGTAGACGTTGTTTCAATCAGACCTTCCTCCCTTAGCTGTTGCATCACCTGCCGGACCACGGTGACCGAAACCTGGTGCTGGTCGGACAGGGAGCGGAGCGAGGGCAACATCCCGCCGACGTGGATGCTTCGAAAGCAACGGTCCCGTAGGTCCTGAAGGAGCTCCGTTTTCCGTGTTTCAATTTCTTGCCGCGTTGCCATCGTCGTAACCTCTAATGGAATTGTAACACGAAATTCGCAAAAAAAAACTAAATCGCACAAAAAAATTATGATTGCTTTCGTGAGCGACCCTCAGGGCAAGATCGAGTCTGCCCTTCCCAACGGGAGACCGGAACGGGTACCTAGTGAGGACACTATGCCCGTGTACGAATTTCGCTGTGCCGACTGCCAACGCCGGTTCAACGCCTTGATTGGAATGACCGCTGAACCGGATGATGAGCGGTGCCCCCACTGCGGGGGGCACAACGCCACGCGTCTTGTCAGTCGCTTTATGCACGGGCGAACCGAAGATGACCGCTTGGACGAGTTGGCCGACCGAATGGAAACGATGGGCGAGCCCGACAGCGAGCGGGAGATGCGCGCCATGGTGAAGGAGATGGGCAAAGCGATGGATGAAGACCTCTCGGACGAGATGGAAGAGATGTTTGATGCCGATGACGGAGGCGAGTCAGGCGACGACTTGGGCGCTGACGGAGCGTTGGACTAGTGCGCCGCGGACCTCGCGCCGGCACCCTCACCGTGGTGTGCGGCAGCATGTACGCGGGCAAAAGTGAGGAACTCATCCGCCGGGCCCGACGCGCGATTTACGCCCGCAAGCGCGTTCAGGTGTTTAAGCCCAGTATCGACCGTCGCTACGACGAATCGATGGTCGCCAGCCACATGGGCGTACGACATGAAGCGGTACCCGTTAACGGCGTGGCCGACCTCCGCACTCGCATCGCCCCGGATGTCCAAGTGCTCCTCATCGAAGAGGTCCAGTTCTTCGATCCCACCGTGGTGGACCTCTGCGTAGAGCTGGCCGATCGCGGCATCGACGTGGTGGTAGCGGGACTGGACCAAGATTTTCGTCGCCGACCCTTTGGCCCGATGGCGGCTTTGCTCTGTGCGGCCGACGAGGTCGTGAAACTCCGCGCGATCTGCATGCAGTGCGGAGAGCCCGCGAGCCACACCCAGCGGATTATTGAAGGCCGCCCCGCCCACGTAAACGATCCCGTGGTCTTGATCGGCGCGACTGAAGCCTACGAAGCCCGCTGCCGTCGGTGCTTTCAGCTTCGCACCGACCGCCGCCGGAGCTAAACCCCAGCCGCTTGTCCGAGCCAAGTTCCCTACCTCAACCCGCTCACCCAACACGGTTAGCCCAAAAACCGGTGCGCCGCGTCCGCGTAGATTCGGGCCAACGGCATGAGGCATGCCACTTCCACCCGTTCGTCAATGGCGTGAAGGGTTGCGTTGAGCGGACCAAACTCGGCGACCGGAATCCCCCGCGCGGCAAACCACCGCGCGTCACTCGTGCCGCCACCGTTACTGCGCCGAGGGGGGGCGCCAACTTCCGCCGCCACGGCCGCGGCCAGCGCTTCCAGCAAAGGGCCTTCGCCAGTGGTGAAGGGAAGGGCGTTGCCTTCAATCTCGAGACGAGCCGCCGGGGCTAACTTAGCCAGAGCGTGGGTCAGCTCCTCAAGCGGCCAGGCAGGACCAAAGCGCACGTTAATTCGCGCGGAGGCCGCCCCCGGGATGACGTTATCTGCCCCCGCCCCGCTTTGCAGCGCGGCTGTTTGCACGCTGGTGGCGGGAAATCCGTGGTCGGGTCGAGCCCAATCAAACGCCAGAATCCGTGCGAGGTCCAACGTCATGCGGTGGGCCGCATTGTCCGCCAAGTGAGGGTATGCGGTATGCCCTTGCCGCCCGGTCCAGGTCAGTACGGCGGTGACAGACCCCCGACGACCCGTCTTCACGGCATCGCCAAAGTGATCCTCGCTGGTGGGTTCGATGACCAACGCGGCGTCGATGCGCTGGCCTTCGGTCAACAGTTGTTCCAGAGCCCAGGCCGTTCCGTGGATGGCAGGCCCTTCCTCGTCGCTGGTCAACAGCACCGCGAGGGTGCCCCCGTGACCCGCGCGCGCCACCTCCGCTGCCGCGACGGTCATCGCCGCTACGCTGGCCTTCATATCCACCGCCCCGCGTCCTATCAACATTCCATCGCGAATCTCCGCCGAAAACGGCGGTGAGGTCCAGGACTCGCGCGGCCCGGTAGGCACAACGTCGGTATGGCCATTGAACACCAGCACCGGACCGCCCACCCCATGGGTCGCCCACAAGTTCGTCACGCCCGCCGCGCTCAGGGTTCGAAGATTGAACCCGGCCGCCCGCAGGATGCCCCCCACCGCGTCTTGGCATCCCGCGTCGTCCGGGGTCAGACTCGGGCGTCGAATCAAGTCTTGAAGGAGAGGTAGCGGGTCTTGCATGGGGGATCTAGTCGCGGAGAAGTTCGTTGAGGGCGGTCTTTGCGCGGGTTTGCGCGTCCACCCGTTTGACGATGACGGCGCACGCCAGGCTGTGGCTCCCGTCAACGGCGGGCAGACTGCCTGGCACTACCACCGCGCCGCGTGGCACCCGGCCATAGGTTATTTCGCCCGTCGCCCGGTCGTAGATTTTGGTGCTCTGGCCTAGGAACACCCCCATCGCGAGCACGGCGTCTTGCTCCACAATCACGCCCTCCACCACTTCGCTGCGCGCCCCAATGAACACATTGTCCTCGATGATGGTGGGATTGGCCTGAAGCGGTTCGAGGACCCCACCAATCCCTACGCCCCCGCTGAGGTGGACGTTACGCCCGATTTGCGCGCACGAGCCCACCGTGGCCCAGGTATCCACCATCGTCCCTTCGCCCACATACGCGCCGATGTTAACGTAGCTGGGCATGAGCACGCAGTTAGCGCCGACAAAGGCTCCGTGGCGCACCGTGGCGGGTGGTACCGCTCGGTAGGAGCCGTCGGGCGCCTTGAGTGAGACCTTATCCCAGCCCCTGAGGTCACCGAGGAGGATCGTTTGGTTCTCTCCCAGGCGAAACGAGAGCAACACCGCTTTCTTGATCCACTGGTGGGTCACCCAGCCGGAATCGATGGGCTCAGCCACGCGGAGCGTGCCCGTATTCAGGGCGTCAAGGACCCGCTCAATCGCCGAGCGAATCTCGGACGAGGCCGATTCCGGCGAGAGCTTGGCCCGGATTTCCCAGGCCGCGTTGACGACCGAAGCGAGGTCTTGCACAGAGCCCAGTATGGCGCGGCTTAGGCCTTGGCGGCGCGCTCGCGCTCCGCACTCTGAAGGTGAACGTTCACGAGATCGTCGGCGAGTTGCACCACGCTGGAGGTCGCCTGCGCCCGAAGGTCGGCAAGTAAGCGGTCCAAGTAAGCCTCGTCTACCGGCCCGTGATAGGTAGGTCCCACTTGAATCAGCGGCGCTCGATCGCAGGCGTTCAGGCACTCCACCTCGTGGAGCGTAAAGACGCCGTCCGGCGTCGTCTCACCCACGTCGATCCCGAGTTTGGCGCGTAAGAGGTCCACCATGCGGTAGGCACCACCCACGTGGCAACTGAGGCAAGTGCACACCTCGATCATGTGCCGACCGACGCGGTGTCCGGTGTTGTACATGCTGTAGAACGTAGCCACGCCGTCAACTTCGGCGTAGCTCCGGTTAAGCCGATGGGCCACTTCGGCAATGGCATCGCCGGTGAGGTTGCCGCCGTACTCGCGCTGCGCGATCCACAAGCCGGGCAGAATGCAGGCCTTCAGGGTCGGGTAGTGCGTCTTGAGGGCGTCCAACTCCGTCACTGCCTTCGGACTAAAACGAAGGTTCAGTTCGTCGGGACGGGGGGCGCGTGGACGTTCGTTGACGCTACCGATCCGGATCAGTTCGCTCACGCCTTGATTCTACTCGGGTCGGTTCGATTGTGTCCGGGTTCGGGCCGGTTGAAGGCAAAAGCGCGGGCTCCGTCGGCAATCCGACAGAGCCCGCGCGGGGTGGTTCGTGAGGATCTGAACTTAAGGGATCAGCGTAACCTTGACAAACTCAAGGCCCCACGCTTCGTTCGACGCCGCGTCGACGCCGCCCACGACATCCTGGTTGGGAAGAGTCGCCGTGAAGTTAATCACGAGGTCCGAACCGCTGTGGCTACGGTCCGAAGTGTAGCCAGTGACGCTTTGGCGGAACCGGTAGAGCGCGTCAACCTGCAACGAGCCCGGGAACCCCGCCACGTAGCCTTGCGCCTTGAACAACGTCGCGCCCGTACCCGGAATCGAGTTGGCGACCGGGAAGCTCTGGGTGTGACCGGTGTTATCGGCCAGCGGATTGTTGTTGAACGTCGCGTCCAAGAAGTTACTTCCGCCGCCCCCGAGGCTCGCGTTCAGGCGGAAACCACCCGACTGATCGCCTTCCCAGAAACGAGCCAGGACGGCGTCAAACTCCAAGCGCACTTGCGTGTGCGCGGGCAGATTGGCGAGCGTTAAGGTCACCGTCTCGCTCCCGTGTAGCCCCAGAATTCCGCGGGCCGACGGCTTGTCCACATCGGGCAAGAACGCCGGGTCTCCCGGAACCGGAACCCATGATCGGATTCGCTTGGACCACTCGGCTCCCGGAACGTATCCGGGCACTTGGCTCTCAAACGTCATGTTGTAAGCCACGTTTGAAACCACGTTGACGTTGGTCGAGCCAGTCGCGCCGGTGGTCGTGTGCGTGGCGGTCACCAGCGGTGTGCCAACGGTGTCCGTCGCGGTGTAGATATTGGCGGCACTTACCGAGCCAGTGGCGGCAACCCACGTCACCGTCGAATCAGACGTCACGAGCGTGAGGCCGTCGGCGTCCAAGAACTCAGGCGTTAACTGCACGGTGCCGCTTTGGATCACCGTCGGGGTATTTAGCCGAATGGAGGCCACCGTCGCCATAACATTGGAATTAACGCTGACCGAGCTCACTTGACCCGCCGTCACCGTCACGGTGGAGTTGCCATTGCCGATCAACTGTCCGGTAGCACCGGCGGCGGCGTAGGCCTGCAACCGCAGGGCGTGGGTGCCAACCGGGATGGCCGTCGTAAAGTCGGCGGTCGCGGCTCCGGCGGCAACGCGGTTCAGCGTCAGGGTGTACACCGTCGTGGTACCCGCGACGGTCAGGCTGGCTTTCACGCTTTCGGCGGCCTTCGAAACTTCCCGCGTGGGCCACGTAATGTTCATGCGTACCGTGCCCGTTGGGGTCGGGAGCGGCGTGGGCGTTCCGCCACCGCCGCCGCCGCAGCCGGCGACCAGCGCGAGCGATGCGGCTAGAGCCGCGAAGATTGCCATTCGGGCCTTCTTAAAATTACTTGTGATCATCATTTCTTTGTTGCACATCCAGTGCCAGCTTGACGGTCAATTCCCCGTCCGGATTCCAAACAATAGTTTCGGACAGACGGAGGAGATTCCCAACATGAAACGTCTGAGACCGCCTCTGATTTCATTCATACAGTACCGGTCAACGTAAGTAGAACGATAGAGCCCCGCAAAAAACAGTGAAAATCCTACGTGTTTCCTAGTCCGCGTGAGTTCGGCAGTGATGTGAGCGAGCCGAGTACCCTTCCCAAAATGACTCAGGCACCCATCGGTTGGATCTTCGATATGGACGGCACTCTCGCCGACAACATGATCTACCACGCCCGGGCCTGGATCGCTCTCTTCGAGGATCAGGACCTGGAAGTCTCGATGGAGGCCTTCATGCCCACCGCGGGTATGAAGTCGCCCGAAGTGGTGCGCCACTTTATGGGAGACCTCAGCGATGACATCGTGAACGAGCTTTGCGGCCAAAAAGATGTTCTCTACCGGTTCCTCTATCGGCATCGTATCCGACCCATGCCAGGCCTCCTAAAGCTCCTCGCCGCGGCCCGACGACAGGGAGTTCGGCTGGCCGTCGCCACCGCTTCCGGGCCAAGGGGTTTGGCGATGATGCGGGAGGGCCTACGCCTGGATGATCGATTTGACGCCATTGCGGGCGGGGCCGAGGTGGCGCGGGGCAAACCGTTTCCCGATGTGTTCCTGCTGGCCGGCGAGCGGTTGGGCGTGCCCCCGGCCCGGTGCATCGTATTCGAGGATGCCGAGCTGGGCGTGGAGGCAGCCGCTCGCGCCGGGATGCCCGTGATTGGAGTCGCCAGCACCGGCGTGGATCCCGATCGGCTCGCCGCTCTCCCGGCGGTGCGGCGGGTCATCACCGATTTCCGGGGCCTCACGGTGGCGGACGTGAACCAGTTCCTGCCCCACTAATCCACCAATTTAGACCTATCGGCCGGCAAAACGGAACGAAGGACGTCTCCCGAGCGATCTATAATGGATGGGTAACGTACGGGGGCGAAAGGGTTCGACAGGGCCGGCTCGACTCCGGGTTGCGAGCCGAGGCGCCGTTGGCCTCGTTAAAAGCGGCAAAAAAATAACTGCCAATAACAGTTACGCTTACGCGGCCTAATTAGGTTCGCGCGTCGACCTTCCTCGAGCCGGTAGGGGATACGTCGGCGACGCAAAATCCGGATCGTGGGTTGGGGTTTCTGTTCGTAGCCGCACTCACTAAAATAACCGAACTGGGCGTGCGATCAGCCGGCCTCGGGAGAGATCGCCGCCGAGATAAAGTACTGAGGAGACGCTCGTGGGAACCTTGAGGACGACGGTTTTGGAAGGGGGTTCAATTCCCCCCGCCTCCACCAAAATTCCAAAATACGCCCGCCAACTTGCCTCGGCAAGTTGGCGGGCGTATTACTTAATCAGCCGCTCATCCAGGACGGATCAGTCGCCCTGGAGATCAAAGTTCCGACTCAGGATGTCGAAGTCGAACACACTCACCGAGTTGTCCGTATCGAGGTCGGCGAAGTGCCACCACGTCGGCGTTTCCTTCCGCACCACCCCGTAGTTCCAGTTCGGACCCACCGAGTCGAACGCCACCGAAAGCCGATCGTAGTCGAACACCGTCACCGCGTTGTCGCCGTCGATGTCGCCGTTGGCCAGTGCCATAAAGGGCAACGAGACGCCAAGGTCGGTAAAACTCACGTCCGCGATGCGCTTCCGCAGGCACGTCGTTCCACTCAGCACCACGTCGTAGGTCCCTCGGCGCAGGCTGGCCCAGTGAAAACTGCCCGTCGCATCCACGGTTACGGTTCGCGTCTCCACAATCGTCCCTGCTTGCTCCAGGTCAATCCGAAGCCGTTGCCCATTCAGGTTATCGATGCCGTCCAGGGCCACTTGGCCCGTCACCGATGCGAAGCCCGCCGCATCGTCAGCCTCACCGCGCAGTTGGAAAGGGAACTCCAGTGGGTTGCAGGGCACAAACCGGTTGGTACTGATTTCGCGCTGCAGCCCGTTGCCCGTGGCCACGTAAGGCGTGACCAGTGGCGAGTAGACAAATTGGGTGTCGCTGGCCGTCCTCACGCCCCACTCCAGCCAGTAAGTGCCGGGACCAATCCGCTCGGGTGTCAGGTCCGTCGCGTTCCCCACCACCTCCATCATCGCGTTGTTGCGCGTCAAGAGGGATGTCGGGATCACGCGGTAGGCCCCCGACCATCGGGTGGACTGAAACCGGTTTTGGTTCATCAGGAACCCTCCGTGCGCGGGTTGAGCCCCTGTCCGCTCGGGATCGGCGAAGTGTAGCCCGGCCCACATCCGAGTCATGGTGGAGATGGGTGGGTTCTGCTGCGTGGAACCGCTGACAAAATGGAACGCGTAAACGCTCATCTCACTCAGCGTCCAGGATTGCCCCTCTGGTACTTCGAACTCCTCGATGATCCGATAAAAGCCAGGATTGGCCTGGAGCCCGCCCGGGCCTTGCGTGCCAATAGTCTGGGTAGCGCTAGTATTGGCTCCCGAATAGCCGTTGCCGAGGCCGGTGACAACAGGCCCGTTATCAAATAAGGTTGTCGAAGCGGTGGCGGCGGCGGCAAGGCTAAAGAGAGCTAGGGAATGGTGAAGTCTGATCGCTATCAACTGGGTTCCTCGGAGAATCGGCAAAACGAGCCGAAATCGCGGGCTCCATTGCCCCAAAAAGGTTATAGCATGAGTGTGGTCCGGGCCGCCAAACGCACCAATCACTCCCAAACTCGTGAATTTGCGGGCGTAATCTCATGAACTGTCAGCCGAATACAAGGAGAATGGATAAGGGGATTTATTGGGTCCAGCGCTGGCTGGGGTCAACGGTGGCGGTTTTTCGCCGGTGCCTAATGGGGCTAACGATCGCCATGCTTTCGGTCGCGGCCCACGGGCAGGTTGACCCCGTGGTCTTCACCGTCAACACCGAGCTAACGCCCCTCACCGGGCAGTGGGTCACCGGACGGGACGTCATCGTCCGCCAGGGCACGCTTACCGTCACCGGATCGCACCACTGGCGGAGCTTGGTCATTGAGTCGGGCGCTCGGGTTACGCACGCGCCTGGCGACCCCAGTGGGCTCCGGCTCATCATTCAGAGTGATCTGTTGATTGCCCAAAATGGTCTCCTCGACGTCACCGCGAGCGGCAATCCCGGGGGACAAGGGGCCGGAGCGGGCCAAACCGCCGAGTTCTACGATGGGCGAGGTGGCGGCGGCGGGTACGGCGGTGCCGGAGGCGATGGGCTCGGTGCCCGAGGCGGAAAGCCCTTTGGCGATCCCCTCAGCCCCGATCAACTGGGCTCGGGGGGAGGGGCTGGTGGCCCCTGGCCCGGCAGTGCGGGGGGCGGTTCCTTGCGGCTGGATGTCGGCGGGGTCCTCACCGTAGACGGCCTAATATGTGCCGACGGCGAGGACGCTTCCTTTGCCGGGGGCGCGGGTTCAGGCGGTTCGGTCTGGGCCGTCTGCGGCGTGCTCTCGGGTTCAGGGATCATCACCGCGCGGGGCGGGAACACTGCCTGGGCGGGCGGCGGCGGCGGCGGGCGGATTCGCGTCGAGACCGCCCTCGACCGCTTCGAGGGCTGGCTTGATCTGACCGGCGGTTTGGGCTACCTTTCCAGTAACGGCCAGAAGGGAACCCGCATCACTGGCTGGCTCCCGGGTCGAGCCGCGATCCTGCGAGGGGTCACGGGCGAAGTCACCAACGGGGTTCCGCCCAATTCGTTGCTCGCTAATGTAGATCCGCTCGCGGTGGCGCGGGCGTTTCCTGAAGCCCGCGACGTGACCGTTGACGGCGTGATCGTTGACGTCCGTTGGCCCGTGATCGGGCAGCCCATCACGCTGCCCGGATCAGGCGCGGTCAGCCTCAACTCAGTGCATCGCCTCAGCAGTACGCTGGTGCACTTTGACCCGCCCACGGCCGGATTAAACGTAACGGGAACGGTGCACTTCGACGATCCTGTCGTGGCCTTGGTGACCGCGTCCGGCACGCTGGATCAGACCGATGCCCGCCTGGCCCGAATGCCCATTGAGTACCCGAACCAAGTGGCCGGACGAGGGCTAGAGGCCGGGGACTCTGTTCATCTCGTCGATCGCTACACGGTCGCATTTCAATTGACCGCCGGGAACGACCTGGACGAGTTCCGCGTAATCACCGCGACCCCCAACGTCGTCGGCGTCGTCGAACTCTTGGATCACCTGGGCAATCCTGATGGGCGTCCCGTGCACATCAACGCTCCTGGCCACGAGTCGATGGTGACGACCTTGGACAATGCGGGCCGCTACTGGACCTTCATTGCCGATGCTCCCGACCTCGCAGTGACGGTGCGAGTTCCGGGCTGGCTGGGCCAGCGAACCATGAACCGACCCCACGGCGAGGGGCTTCGCGGGTGCGCTCTCGCCACGCTGGTCAACGGCGATATCGATGGCGATAACGCCGTAACCGTGTTCGACTTCGACCGGCTATCCCAAGCGTTTGATACTACCTCGGGGGACGCCGCTTGGGACGCCTCTGCCGACCTAGACGGCGACGGGTTGGTGACCGTCTTCGACTACGACATCCTCAGCCGAAACTTCGATCTCGTCGGCGAGGATTAAGCCCGCGCGGAGGTGGCTTGGCGCAAGGCGACTAGCGCCGCGTCGGCGTGCCGCAAGTGATGGTCTAAGCTGAAGAGCGCATCCACTTCTTCGGGATTGAGGTGCGCCACCACGTCCTCGTCCGAGGCCACGGCCGCGCGGAAATCTTCGCCCGCCCAAGACTTGGCGGCATTGCGCTGGGCCACCTTATAGGCGGTGGCTCGCGGGAGTCCCTTGCCCACTAAGGCGACCATCAGGTGTTCGCTAAACACAAGGTCGCCCATATGGCGCAGGTTTCGCGTCATGTTCTCGGGCATCACCACTAAGCCGGTCAAGATCTTGGTCAGCCGGTTCAGCATGAAGTCCACCAAATGGAACGTGTCGGGGAGGATGATCCGCTCCAGCGAAGAGTTAGTCAGGTCACGCTCGTGCCACGTGGACACGGATTCCAACTCGGCCAGCACGTTGCCGCGCACCACCCGCGCCAGCCCGCACACCGTTTCGCTGTTCCATGGGTTTCGCTTGTGGGGCATCGCGCTACTGCCCGTTTGGCCCGCGGCAAACTCTTCCTGGACCTCCAAGATCTCGGTGCGTTGCAGGTTTCTCAGCTCGGTGGCGATGCGCTCGAGGCCTCCGGCCAGCACCCCAAGGATGCCGAATAGGTAGGCCATACGGTCGCGCGTCACGATTTGGCTGGTCACGGGGTCGGCCCCTAGGCCTAGGGCCGCGCAAATCTCGGCCTCCATCGCCGGATCCACGTGAGCGTGGATGCCCACCGCTCCGCTGACTTTGCCCACCGCCACCTCGCTTCGGGCGTGGATCAACCGAGTGCGCGTACGGGCGAGTTCTAGCCCCCAACTCGCCACCTTGAACCCAAACGTAATCGGCTCGGCGTGAATTCCGTGCGTGCGGCCAATCATCGGCGTGGCAATGTGCGTCTCGGCTAGGGCGGTGATCGGGACGAGGAGCCGATCGCAGGAAGCAATCAGCGCGTCCACCGAATCCCGCAGCATCATGCCCAGGGCGGTATCGATGACATCGTAACTCGTCACCCCAAAGTGAATCCAACGCCCCGCCGGGCCCACATTCTCCTCGAGGTTGCGAACGAAGGCCACGAGGTCGTGCCGAGTCTCACGCTCCAGTTCGTCGCACCGGTCCAGGCTAAACCACGCGTGCTGTTGGATGGTCTCCCAGTCCGCATCGGGGATCACCCCCCGGCGATGGTAAGCCTCGCAAATCGCTACCTCCACCTCGCGCCAGCGCTCGTACTTCGCTTCGCGATTCCAAATGGTGGCCATGGCGGGAGTGGTGTAGCGGTCGATCATGGAGACCGTAAGGGTACCTGCCCGGCCTCGTACGGGGGGCTCCAGCAGAAAGCCACCACTAAGTGTCAGCATAGGTTCATGGAGGTCGTCGATAAGACGGGCCTGCTGGCCGAAAACCCGATAGACCTGAGCTACGGCGTCACGATCCAGGACCTGGATGGCGACGGCGTGCCGGAGATATTTGTGGCGACTCAGCGGGGTGCTAACCATCTCTTCCGGCAAGTTGAGGGGCGGTACTACGACATGACGCCGGCTCTGCTCCAGGACGCCGATTTCTCGGCGCTGGGTGTGGCGGCGGCCGACATGACGGGCAACGGCCTCCCCGATCTCTACATCGCGAACACGGATACCTTCGCGGGGGCCATCACCGAGCCCGATCGCCTTTTTATTAACCGGGGTGACTTTCAGTTTGACGAGTTCCTCACGGATCATCCCGATCGAAATATCGGGTCCTCGCGCAGTGTGGTCTGGTTTGATCCCCTCGGCAACCTGCGATACGGCCTGTTCGTGGTGAACATGGGCGCGCCGAACCGGATGTTTCTGAACGACCCTCTCGTTGGGTTCCGAAACATCGCGCCGGTCGCTCACGGCCTGGGCATCATTTCGGGCGGACGTTCGCTGGTGGCGCAGGACATTCGAGGCATTGGTCGGATGGACCTGCTGGTTCTGAACGAGCAAGCGCCCAACCTCTTCTTTCGAAACCTGGGCCAGGGCGTTTTTCGGGAATGCGCGGAGGATCTTGGCCTGGCCGATGTTGAAGGGCACGCCCGAGGCGTTCAGGTGTGCGACCTCGACCGCGACGGTCGGGTTGAGTTTCTTTGGGCCAACTGGGAAGGGCACCACCGATGGATGCAAGAGACTCCCGAGGGAACCTACCGGGATCAGGCCAGCTACGCCTGGGCCAAACCTAGCAAGGCCCGCACCGTCATCGTCGCTGACTTCGACAACGACGGCTGGGAGGAAGTTTTCCTCAATAATATTGACGAGCCTAACCGCCTATTTCGGATGGTAGAGGGGCGGATGGTAGAGATTGATCCGGGGCCAATGTTACTTCCCGACGGAGCCGGAACCGGGGCCTCGGTGGGCGATCTGGATGGCGACGGCTGGCTTGAACTTTTCGTGTGCCACGGCGAATCCATGCCCCAGCGAAATCGCATCTTTGCCTGCGCGCCCAACGGTAACCACTGGGTGCGCATCGCCCCCCTCACGCCGGCCGGCGCACCGGCTATTGGTGCCCGGGTCACCGTTCAGCACCGCGACGGCCCGATGATCCGCTTCATTGATGGAGGGAGCGGCTACCTGTGCCAAATGGAGCCGATCGCGCACTTCGGCCTGGGTCGCGATCAAGTTGTGCCGGTCGTGCGCGTTTTGTTTAGCGATGGCGACGAGGTCACCTTGAAGGACCTGGCGATCGATACCGTCCACCGGGTTCCGCATCCGCGCACCCCGGGCTTCATGACCTCACCTTAGGCATCGCTCGTATCAATACTTAGTCTATTTTTTAAAACTAGGGTTAGACTGCACCCATGAAAGGGTTTTTGGGCTTGGCACTACTCGCCATCGCTTCGCTTCCTGCGGTCGCCTCTTACGATCTGATGCTCCTTCCCGGGAACGCGCCCGGGGCCGGAACGTTGCGTTACGATCCGATCTCGGAAACCTCGTTCGGTGATGCCGGACCGAAAGTGGAGCCGCGCCATGTAACCGGGCACTTGGGCAAGGGCTACGCCATTGCCACGTCGGGGGCCCGAGCCTACCAATTCAACTACAGCACGGGTGAGCGCATCACCTCGTTCAACGTTGGGGCACACAAGACGATTGACGTCACGGGCAACGGGAACCACCTGCTGGTTGGCGATACCGCTCTGGTGAAGTCTCTTGATTTGGTCGGCGGTTCTCTCGTGACCTACCAATTGGACAAGATCACCCGAGTCCATAGCATCGTTTCGTACAGCGACCAAGACTTCTACGTGATCGGGACCGACGGGTTCAACAGCGTATTGATTCAGCGTTATCAGGTGGGAAAAGTTACGAATGTGGATGCTACAGCGACTTCGTTCAGCTTGGTGAGCGGATTCCTGATGGGGCAGGCCGATTACCTGGTGAACGAACGCACCTTGGCGTTTACCTATCGCACCACCCTAGGAACGGCGATGCGCTTGGGGCGCATCGTCCTTTCCCCAACCGGCCTGTTCGCCGGCTTCGGATCCCTGCCGGTGAGTGAGGGAAGCAGCACCTTTGATGCGTCGACAGTGCCAACGGTACTCAACGGTCACGACGGCTTCTTCTTGGCCGGCTGGGATGGGGCTACCTCCGGCGCGAAACTCCGCATTTCGGAGTTCGACGGGTTCCCGGATGTCAATGGTTTCGGGGCGATTCACTCCACCACCCTCTCCCGGACCACCGGGCCAGAGTTTTCGGCGGCTAACTTGATCGCTCCGGAGCCCGGCACCTGGCTGGCGCTGGGCGTGGGACTCACCGTGCTAATGCGATCTCGACGCCCCGTAAAGGGCCGATAGGACCAATTGGATCAATTGGATCTATCCGCCCGTCGATCGTTGCCGGTCGATTGCCCCGCCCCTGGGGGTACGCCCCCGATGCGGGGTCGGTCGGCGAGTCCGCTACCGGGTAGGCGCAAACCTCAGCGACACCACGCTTCCGTCGTCGCCCCGGACCGATACCGTCTCCACAGAGGCTCCCGTGAGGTTGCCCAACGGGTCCACGTTTAGAGTCAAATTCCGGCGCCCCATCGGCGCGACCTCAACCGCGGAGTCAATCGATACCCGCCATCCTTTCGGGGCTTTGACGGTTAGCCGAACACGCCGGGCGGTAGGGCCAAAGTTGTACACCGAGACGGGCACGGCGGTGGTCCCAATGGGGGCAATGCTGTAGGCGGAGAGCGGAAGGGCCACGTCGGAAGCCGGAAGAACGGCCTGAAGCACAATAGGCGAGGCCTTGCCAGGACGCCACTTTGGGGTGGGCGGCGCGGCCGTCACCGCCGGCCGGGCCCGCGCCGGGAGAACGAAGTAGCGGGGGGCCTTGTCGATCCGCGTGGTCCGGGCTAGGGGGCGTCCCAGATGGTCAAAGACCGCCAGTGCGTCCTGAACGGCCGGCAACTCCCCGGGGCCGCCTTCGCGCCAGGCCACCACGACGGTCCGAGATTCGCCATCGGGCTTGGACCTAAATGCATACGCCTGAATCGAAGTGTCCGTCGTTACTCGACCGACCGCACGGGCGTCCGCCAAGAATCGACCCACGGCGGCGAAGGCCACGTAGCTGGCTCGGGGGGTCATATCCAGACGGACCAGTCCGAACTGGATCTGCCCTTCCGAATAGTGCGGCAAGATGAAGTAGAACAGTGCGCGCGGGCCTTCGTTCAAGGCCGTGGCGTGAACCTTAGCGATACGCTCTGATTGTTCGTCCATTGTGGCGTCGTCCAGCTCCTTCAGGTTCGAATCACCGCTCCACAGCACCGATTTCGCGAACTCGGACACCCACATCGGCCGCCCCGCCGAGACCGCCCGGTGGTCGGCGTACAGCTTTGGATAGTTCTCGATCGGCTCGTAGTGGTGCAAGTTGTACGTATCGAAGTAGGGCCACGCCTCGTTAGCATCGAGGTCCTGCAGATGGGGAATGTTATGATAAGCGAAGACGTTCTCGCACACCGTAACGTGCGGGTTGCCCGATTTAAGCCCCAGGAACGACGCCTTTTGCATGGCGGCCACTTCCGCACCCGTGTGCCCGCCGAAGCCGCCGATGTCGGCTTCGTTCCAAGGCTCAAACGCGGTGACCTGACCTTTCCAGCGCTTCGCGACGGTCTGATAGAAACGGTAGGCATCACGGAGGTCGATGGGGAATCGGTTTGTCTCGGCCTGAGCCCACGCGGGCGTGGAGTGATTCACTTGCAACACGCCAAATCCGGCGGCCGATTGCAGCTTCGCGGCCACGTCGTTGCGGGTGCTCATCGGCGGGGCGAACGTTCCCCGGCTGGTTTCCAGTTGGTCCCACCGCATGCGGTCGCGCACCTGAGACACCCGCGCGAGTTGGCACAGGTGCATGGCGGTAGGCATCTCTTCGGGCGTGTAGAACCACGTGGTGGCGATGTCGATGCCGATGGGCGAAGTCTTCGAGACGGGACCTCGGCGCTTAGCGACGACCGCGAGTGAGACCCACTGGCTAGGACTCTGGCGAAGGCGGTAGAACCCAACGCCGAGGGTGCCGAGTTCGATCCGGCGAGTGCCGGCGGGCACGGTGCGCAGGACGCGGGAGTCGTAATCGGTAAGGGTCCACGGCGCGCTCGACGTGGGTAGTTCCACCGCCACCGTCGCGCCTTCTTCAAAGACGTTGCCCAACGATAAAGGGGCCAGGATAGATGCGAGCGCAAATAAAATAATCAAGATTCCGCCTCGTCTCCCGGCTCTACCCTACAACTTTTCGGTGATTTCTTGCCGAGGGTCCGAGGTTCGAGGGTTGGGGTTTTGGGGCTGAAGCCGTGCGCTCTGGCCGAATCTTGCGGCGGTTGAGCTCGGGGGCATCCCGCCCGAGCTCAACCGCCTTGGGACAGTCCTCCAGGGCAAGTTCCTCGGCATCCCTTACGTTGCGACTCACCGGAACCGCCGCCAGGCTTTGGAGGCCTGGGGACCGGGTTAAGCACGGCGGAACCGTGCGCTCCAGCGGGCACGGGTGGAGTTTAACGCTCCAGCGAGCACGGATGGAGTTCTGCGCCCCCTTTTCCCGCTGAAGCCGCTTTGTTTACTTCACGGATTCGTAGTACCGAACGTAGTCGACCTTCATTTGGCACGGCAGAATGGCATCGTCAATGCCTTGCGCGCCGCCCCAAGCGCCACCGATCGCTACGTTCAAGATGAGGTAGTGCGGTTGGTCAAAGGGCCAGCTCGTTTCGCCCTTGCCTTCGTTGCGGTAGACCAAGAATCGCGTGTCATTAAGGAAGAATTCTAGTCGATCCTTGTACCATTCCACCGCGTAGACGTTGAATTTTGTCCAGGGGTCCGCAGATTCAATCCGCTTGCCCTTTCCGTTGCCTTTCGTGTGGTTGTAGGCGTCGGTATGCACGTTGGCGTGCATGCCTTTCGGGTCGAAGCCGACGTTCTCCATGATATCCATCTCGCCGCACTTGGGCCAGCCGACCTCGCGGATGTTTTTGCCGAGGGTCCAAATGGCGGGCCAAGTGCCACGTCCCGTGGGGATCTGAGCGCGCACTTCAATGCGTCCGTACTTAAACCAACGCTGTCCCTCGGTCGTGAGGCTCGCACTGGTTATCGGATTATCGTTCCAGTTGTCTTTGCGCGCCTCGATAATCAGCTTTCCGCCCTCAATCCGCGAGTTTTCCCGGCGGTTCTTGGTGTAGTACTGGGCTTCGCCGTTGCGGACGCGACCTTCCTCGTAGACCCATGTCTTGGCGTCGGGGTTAGGTCCGCCGTCAAATTCGTCCTTCCATGCAAGTCGCCACTGCGACGCATTGAACGGAACCTGAATGGGCTGAGTGTCCGAATTCCCGGCTAAGTTGCCGTCCTGCGGCAGGTTTGGGAGCATAGCAAGACCAAGAAGTGCAAATGGGATCATCATTGTTCCTTAACCCTAACTCTACTCATGGAGCGGGCAAACTTTAGCCTATTTTTCAGTTCATTTCTTGAGAATCTGGTGGCATCGTCGGTTTTTGCAGGCTAAACGCGATCACTGTGCCCCCCGTTGACGCGGCTTCGGCCCAGGCATGTCCGCCGTGGCGGGTCGCGATTCTCGAAACGATCGCCAGGCCAATGCCGTCGCCCACAAATGCCCGGCCTGACGCCGTGCGGGTAAAGGGTAGGAAAATCCTTTCTCGGTCGTCGGGCTTCACCCCAATCCCGTTGTCCGCAATCCGCACTTCAATTCCGTTCGGCGTAGCTTGGGACGTCATCTGCACTGTCGGGTTGTCCGCGTCCCGGCTAAACTTCCAGGCGTTCCCCAAGATATTTTGCAAGAGGACTCGCATCATCTCGCGGTCGGCCTCGACCATCAACTGCGGCGGCGCCTCGAAGATCACGCTAGGCCGGTTGGCGTCGGACCGCAGTTCTCCCGCCACGTCTCGGGCTAGCGCGGCCAGATCGACGGGTTCGATGATCCTGCGCACTTGAGAGAGGTGGGCGAGTCGTTGCAACCCTTCCAGTACGTTGCTCATCCGGCGGATCGCTTCTTGGATTCGAGTTATGTGCTCACGACCCTCCGTGCCAATCTGTTCGCCGTAATCCTCTTCAATCATGCCGGCGTGACCGCTTACGGCGCGCAGGTAGCTGCGCACATCGTGCGAAAGCGAGTAGGTGAACGCTTCCAATTCTGCGGTTCGCTCGGCTACCCGGATCTCGAGCGCTTCATTGGCAAGGCGTAGCTTACGTTCGTTTTCTTCCAGCACGATGCTGGTCTGGTTGAACCACTGTCCGATATCGCCCAATTCGTCGTTGCGCGTCTCAGGGACCCGGGCGGTCATGTCACCTGAGGCCAAGGCCGCAAATTGTTCTCGGAGCACAGCGAGGGGTCGCAAAAGTTGCAGGGAGGCCACCATCGCCAAGAATAGAGCGGTGAGTACGCCAACCAGGGAAATCACCAAGACTCGTCGGGTGTCACGTTCAATCTCGGCCGTCAGGGCATCCGAGGGTCGGAGAATGGCCAGGTGCAATCCAAGCGGACGCGTAGTCATCGATTCCACGAGCCAAGCCTTCTGGCCCAGGTTAGCCATCCGACTCGCGGGAACCGCATGCGCTTGGAACTGACGCTGGTACTCCGCCAAAACCCCCGGCGAGAAATCGCCCGCGGCCAAAATTAAGCCAGACCGATCCATAATCACTAACCGGCCTTCATACGTAAGTTTGAGCTTTGTCGCGAACTCCGTTAATCCTTTTACGCGGATTCCGCATCCTACCGCGCCGATCAATTCACCCCGCGCGGTACGGATCGGCGCGTAAATCGGGATCACCAGATTGCCTGTTCCGCGATTCCTGACTGCCTGACCCATCGTGGCTTTACCCGCCGCGATGTCGCGGAAGGACGGTCGATCACGGATGTTGAAAGCTTCGCCCTGCGTTCCTCTCGCATCCCCGTTGATGTCGACGAAATAGAGCCCATCAATCTCGGTGTCCACCTCGGTCTCGATTCGTCGAAGGTAGCTCGCGGTGTCGCTGCTGAATCCGTTGACCACAGGTGGCGCAATCACGACGGCCTCAAGGAGGAGCTGATGCCGTTCTATGTGAGCATTTAAGATGCGCTCCTGAAGCTGGAGCGTAACCATAGATGTCTTACGGCTGAGTTCAAAAATGCGGGAAGTCGACTCGTCATGCAGGAGCAAAATGATCCCCACCGCAACCGCAAAGAACGGCAGCAGAGAGAACAAAACCAGCTTTTCAAGTAAACGCATGGGTCACTGCGATCCAAGTCACTCCAGTTCAAGTGGAGTAAACCTGGTAAAAAGTCCTAACCTTTTAGTATCCGCAATTTTTGGCGCGAAGTTCTTGCGCTCTTCTGTGGCGCATCATCTGGACTACGTCCGCCAAACGCGGATTGCGCCACGAAACCGGGCAAGAAACTGAAAACTTACCGCAACCATGCGCGTAGACTGGCGACGTATGGTACGCATTGGCCCATGGATTTCTGCCGCGGTGGTTGGGGCTGGCCTGTTTTTTGTGGTGTGGCGAAGTCAGCAGCCGCCGGAAGTAACGGTCATCGCCGTAACGCGAGAGGACATCGTCGCGACCCTGGCCGTGAGTGGGCGACTAGAACCCGTGGACGGCGTGGACATCGGCCCGCCCGCCGGGGGTCTCCGCATTGTTCGCGTTCTGGCTGACCTCGGCGATACCGTCAAGGCTGGGGACGTGTTAGTCCAACTGGAGTCCGCTGACCTTGATGCGCGGCTACAACAGGCCCAAAGCCGGATTGCCCAAGCCGATGCCAACACGCAACTGGCCCAAGTGCAGGCCCAAGGGGCTTCGGCAACCCTGGCTCTGGCGCAAGAGGACCTGACCTCCCTGAATTCGCTGCGATCCGCCCGGGATGCCGCCCAGGCTCAGCTTCGGCAGGCTCAGGCCCGGCTGACGGCGGCCCGGCAAGCCCTCGCCCGCACCCTCAACGGGGGCCGCAACGATGCCGTTCAGCAAGCCGAGGCCCAACTACGCCGTGCCGAAGCCCTCGCCCAGCAACGGGCCCGCGACGCCGTCCGCTTAGGTCAGCTTTTTGCCGAAGGTGCAATATCGCGCCAAGACCGGGAGGTCGCCGACACGGCCTTGGTGACGGCACGCGAGGACGTGCGCTCCGCCCGCGAAGCCGTCTCGCTGGCCCGTACCACGCGCCCAGAAGACATTGCCATCTCGCGGGCCAACGTTCGCGAGGCCGAATCGGCCGTCAGCGGCGCGGCGCAGGCTGCCAATCTGACGGCCGAAGCGTTACGCCGTCGACTCGCCCCTCGGCAATCGGTGACTACCGCCCAAACCCAACGGGACACGGCCCTCGCTTCGGCCAGAGTCGCCCAGGCCGAACGAACGACTGCCCAAGGAGTTGTCGCCGAGGCCACTGCGCTCCGCGAACGCCTCACCATTCGCGCCCCGTTCGCGGGTCGCATCGCCTCGCGGTTTGCCGAACCCGGACAAACCACCGCGCTGAACCAGCCGCTAATCCGCCTGACGGACGACCGTCGGTTGCGCGTTCGGCTGGCCGTGGATGAAGCCAACCTTCAGGACCTCCGGATTGGAATGCGCGCCGTGGTGAGTACAGACGCCTACCCAGACATCACCGTAGGCGCCACCGTGAGCGACATCGCTCCCGCCGCTGACTTCGCCCAGGGCACCCTCGAAGTGCGATTGAAACTGGACCGGGTTCCCCCCGAGTTCCGCCCTGACCTCACCATTGACGCGAACCTGGAAGTCGCCAAGTACCGCGGGGCGATCGTGGTCCCCCGCGAAGTCCTCAAGACCGTCGATGGCAAGGCCGTGGTCTATATTGCCCCCCAAGGCAAGATTGTCGCCGTGCCGATCACGTGGAAGCCCGGCAATTTGGATCAAGTCGTGATCCTATCGGGGCTGGACGAAGGCGCGCTGGTCATTCTTGATCCGCGCGCCACCAAGCCCGGTTTGCGCGTGCGTCCGGTGAAGGCGGTTAAAGATGCTGTTCGCCGTTAAGCTCGCGGCCCGCTACTTTGTACGCGGTGGGGGGCAGACGGTGCTGACGATGGCGGGAATCGCTTTCGGCGTCACCGTGTACCTCTTTATCACAACCCTCATCGTAGGGCTCCAAAAGGGTTTGATTGAGCGGACGATTGGCTCCAGTAGTCAACTCACGGTTAAGCCCCCCGAGGCCGAAGCGCGGGTGTTGCCGGTGCCGGGACGAAACTTGGCGACGGTCCAACCCTTTAACGAGCGAGAACCGCGCTTGCGCGGTTGGATCTCGACCCTGAGCTTACTGGACGGTTACCCCGGTATCAACGCGGCGTCGCCGGTGGTCAGTACGGCGGGGTTTGCCATTCGGGGCGGTCAGGCGCGACCAATCACCATCCTGGGGGTGGAGGAAAACCGGCACGTCCAAATCATCGACCTCCGACGTAACATCAAGTCCGGTCGCCTAAATCTTTCCGGTAACGGGTGCGCCATCGGCATTGAGATGGCCCGACTGCTGGGCCTTCGTCCGGGAGACCCCCTGCGGGTGCGAAGTAGCCAGAATATCGAGCGTGTCCTCCGGGTGGACGGCATCTTTGACGCCGGCAACATCAACATCAACGAGCGCAGCCTGTATGTATCGCTCGCCACCGGCCAGCGGTTGGCCCAACTCACGGGCGATGTCTCGCGCATCGAAACCAAGGTTGACGAGCCCTTTAACGCGGACACTATCGCCACGAAATTGGCGGCCAGTACCGGGCTGCAAGTGACCAACTGGAAGGACGAGAACAAAGAGCTCCTCGGCGCTCTCCAAAGCCAAACCGGCACCACCTCCATCATTCGTGTTTTCGTGATGATCCTCGTGGCCACCAGCGTGGCCAGTGTCCTCATCGTCTCCGTCCTCCAACGCTCCCGCGAGATTGGCATCCTCAAAAGCATGGGGGCGTCAACCTCCCGCATTTTGGCCACGTTTGTGATGCTGGGCCTGTTCATTGGCGGTGGCGGCGCGCTAATTGGGGCGGGCATCGGGGGTACCGCCGTATTGGCGCTATCCACCCTGCCCGGTAATAATCCGACCAAACCCGGGTTTATGTTTCCGATTGACTGGCAGTTGCGGTATGTGCTAGAAGGTATCGTCGCCGCGACCCTGATCGGTACGTTCGCCGCGATTCCTCCGGCACGGCGCGCCGCCCGCATGAACCCCGTGGATGTGATTCGGTTTGGATAAGTCGGCGGAGCTACCGCCCGGGCCGGATCCGATCGTCCGGCTTCAGGAGGTGGGCAAGGTTTACGACGGTGCCGTGCCTTTCCGTGCCCTCGAAGGCGTCGACCTGGAAGTTCGCCGGGGCGAGTTCGCGGCAATCGTCGGCCAGTCCGGCTCGGGTAAGTCCACCCTTCTCAACATCCTGGGTACCCTCGACCGAGCCTCTGAGGGCACCGTGGAGATTGCCGGCGGGCAGATCCATGAGATGCCCGACGAAGCCGTGACCACCCTGCGTGGGCTGAACGTCGGCTTCATCTTTCAATTCCACTACCTTTTGCCCGACTTCTCTGTACTTGAGAACGTGCTCATGAGCGTGGCCGTTCGGAAGTCGGCCCCATCCCGTGAGGATGTTCGTGAAGCCCACGCCCTTTTGGAGGAAGTGGGGATTGCCAAAGAGCACCACCGCAGGGCTAATGAAATTTCGGGCGGACAGCAGCAACGCGTGGCGATAGCGCGTGCGCTTTTGGGCCGCAAACCGTTGATTCTCGCCGACGAACCGACCGGGAACTTGGACAGTGTCACCAGCGAGGAGGTCTTCTCCCTGATGCGCCGGTTCAATCAGGAATGGCACACCACGTTCCTCATCGTTACTCACGATGAGCGGATCGCCGAGCGCACCGACCGCATCATCCGGATCACCGACGGCCGCGTCGTTGCCGATGACCGGCGTTAGTAGTCTACGGGGCGCAAATAGTACTCGCCAATCGCCGAGGTCGAGAGCATGGCCACAGTCGGCAGACGCCGTTTCCAGTGGGTGCCGTCCACCCGGCGCACCACCAGGTCGACTTCGGGTTGGGGGATGCCCATGGCCACAATTCGGGCCGGCGGGTAGCCCTGGGTGAGATAGTGCAGGATGCGGTCGGCGTGGGCGTAGATGATGCCAAAGTCGCCCTCGTCCGTCTGACCCTCAATCAAGTCGGCACTGGCGGGCTTTTCCACGATGGCCTTGGGAACGCCCAAGACTCGGGCCAGTTGCCACACCTGAGTCTTAAACAGATCGCCCAACGGGTTGATGGGCGGGCTGTCGTCGGCGTGCCACGTGTAGTAACCAAATAGCCGCTCGCTTTTGTTGCCGGTGCCGATAGGCAAGCCGCCCAGGCGCGCGGATTGGTCGAACAGGGCGATCATGCGTGAGCGCGCGCAGATATTGCCGATGCGGGCCGGGCTCGCGTCCGGGGCTAACGCGAGGTAGCCGTCCACCATCCCCGTGATCTCAATCGTCTGGGCCTGGATGCCCAAGTCTTCCACCACCAAGTTGGCGTCGGCGAGGCTTTGGGGCGAACTCAACCGGTAGGGCATCCGGAAGGCGTGGACCCTGTCCGGGCCAAACGCGCGGGCGCACAGGTAGGCCACCACCGCCGAATCGACCCCGCCCGAAAGGCCGAGAATCACCCGATCAATCCGCCGCCGCCGTAAGCACTCGTCGCGTAAAAAGCGCACGAGCCAATCCGCCACGAGGTCGGCGTTGATGCGTAAAGGATCGCCCGAGAGGGACTCCGCGGCACGCAGGACGGGCAAAGTCATAGGACCAATGTACCTTTACGCAGGATTTTCGGCCAAAAGCGCGGAAGATACAGAAGGGAAGCGTAGCAATGACCATAGTGCTATCAAGCGCAATGCAACGCCAGGTTTTCACGATCGCCCCACTGAGCGCGAACGGGACCTAACTGAGTAGGGTAAATGTCTATGCGGGCGGGCAAGGCGTGTTCCAGCAGCACGGAGCCAAAGATTGATGGGCAACATCATTAAGTTTCTTGTTTATGTGGTTCTTGGGCTAATCGCCCTGACCCTTGTGATTACCGTGATCAAAATGATCTTCGGTTTCACGAAGCTCCTTCTGGGCATGCTTGCGCCCCTCGTTCTACTGGTTGGTATCCTCTACCTCGCCTACCTGCTGTTTGGACGGGGTTCGAACAAGTCCGGCTCTCCGCGAAGCTACTAGGCGCTTCCCCATCGGTGTGCGTGGCGAAGTACTTGGTAGCCCGGATTGCCAAGTACACTCATCGGCATGACGGCCTGGGTCCTTATCGCGGCTTCGCTTGCCTCCTTCGCAACGCCCGCAGTACAACCAGATTCTGAGGGACCCGGCACCGTGCGCGATGCCTTTGGCGTGCCTTCGATCGTCGCCGGTTCAAATGCCTCCGCCATGGAGCAATTGGGTGCGGCCGTCGCCGAAGACCGCCTTTGGCAGCTCGAAATGAGCCGACGCGCCGCGCGAGGTCGTCTCGCCGAAGTCCTCGGCCCGAGCGCCGTCGCCGCCGACACCGAAGTCCTGTTGCAGGGCTATACCTCCGAGGAGTTGGAGTCTCAACTGGCGGCCCTTCCCGGCGAAGTGAGGACCAGCTGGAACGCCTATGCCGACGGCGTCAACCGGACGATCCGGGCCCGGATCGCCGCCAAGAGCCTGCCCAAGGAGTTTACCGACGCCGGGTATACGCCGGAGCCTTGGACGTCCATCGACTCCGCCGCCATCGCCGTCCGCTTGGCCTGGATGTTTGGCAACGGCGGCTCGGGCGAGCTGCGTAACCTTGCCGCCCTGCTCTACCTGCGCAGCCAGCGGGTGAAGGACCGCGCCATTGATGCGTTTGACGACCTGGCCTGGGCGAACGAGCCGACGGCTCCCACGACGGTCGCTGCGGAAGACGATCCCTTACGTGCAAGCCCGATCAAGTTTCCGCGACCAACCCGGGCGCAAACGCTGGCGCACTTAGCGGCGCTGCCGCCCGCCAATCTGCTTGAACTCGCCCCGGCCGTCCGATTGGGCGAACGCGACGCCTCGACCCGGTTGGCGATGAACCTCAACATCCCCTACAAAACCGGGAGCTACGCCGCCGTGGTCGCGCCGAAACGCTCGCGCACCGGCATTCCGTTGCTGATGGGCGGGCCCCAGATGGGCCACGGCAGCCCCTCGCCGGTGTATGAATTTGCCATGCGCACCCCCCAGGTGGCGTTTGCCGGAATGTGCGTGCCGGGGATTCCCGCGCCGATCATTGGCGCGACCCCCACCCTCGCCTGGACTTTGACCAGCGGCGTGGCCGACGTGGTGGACATCTTTGTCAATCGCCGAGAAGGCGATGACTATCTCCAGGGAGAAAAGCGTGTGCCCATCCAGGTGGTCACCCATTTATTGTCCGTAAAGGGCGAGGCACCGCGACGGGTGACCCAACTCCGCACGCGTTACGGTCCGATCATCCTGAACAGCCGCGCGGGCAGCGCCGTCTACAGCCAACGCCGAAGCTACGCGGGCCACGAAGTTCAATCCTACGCGGCGGTCTGGGACCTGCTCCGCGCCAAGACGGTGGTGGACATCGACCGCGTCCACGGGCGCATCCCCATCACGTTCAACCTGTTCTTCGCCTTCTCATCGGGCGACATCGGCTACCGCTACTGCGGTTGGGTGCCGCATCGCGCGGAGGGCATCGATCCCCGATTGCCCACCCCGGGCGACGGCGTTCACGATTGGAACGGCATGATTGACGCCGCGAAAATGCCTCGGGTCACTAACCCTAAGTCGGGCTTAATCACGAACTGGAACAATAAACCGGTGGCCTGGTGGGATAACGGCGACACCCCGGTATGGGGCCGCCTATTCCGCGTGAGCAACCTCACCGCCGCCCTCGCCGCCCCGCGCTTGGGCATCACGGACCTGGAGCAGGCCGCCCAGCGCATCGCCCGGTCCGATGATGAGACCCAACTCGCCTTCCTCCCGGAGCTGGTAAAGGCCCTCGGGCCGGAAGCCCCTCTGACCGCGATCGAACGGGACGCCGCGAACCTGCTGCGGGCCTGGGACGGCGAAATGCGCGACGGGTCGCAGGGGGCCATTCTCTATCAAGAAACGTGGCGTGCCTTGCGCCGCGCCCTCTTTGAGCCCCCGCTCGGGACGTTTTTGGGGACCGGGACGTTTGAGACGGTGGTCCAACCCAGCCTCGTGCTGAACGCCCTGGCCCGGCGCACTCGGGTGGACTTCCTGGGCAAATCAACCCTCACCGAGGCGTGGCGCTCCGCCTTCCGCACGGCCGTCGGCGCACTACAAGCGCGCGCGGCTCTATCCGATCCCGGCGAGTGGCGTTACCTGGCGGGGCAAATCAAGTACCCCAACCAGCCGCCCGTGCCCTACCGAAACCGCGGAACGTACATCCAAATCGTGGAATTACGGCCGTTCGCGGTGCTGCGCACCGTGGCGGGCCCTGGGCTGGCCGAAAGCGGTCTCCACGCCGAGGATCAGATCTCGTTGGTCCGCAGTTGGGGCTTCAAAACCCTACGAATCCGGCGCTGAAACGAGTCGGTCCCCGACGGGTTTTGGGGGCCGGTTGGGCTCGGTCGGGCGGCTCTTGTTCCGGGTAGCATACGGTATGCACTCATTCCGGGAAGGCCTCAGCTTTGACGATGTCCTTCTGATCCCCCAGCGGACAGAGGTCTTACCCAGCGAGGTCGATACATCGACCGCCTTTCTCCCCGGCATCACGCTCAAAGTTCCCATCGTCTCCGCCCCGATGGATACGGTAACCGAGAGCCGGCTCGCCATCGCCATCGCCCGCGAGGGCGGCGTGGGCGTCATCCACCGCAACATGCCGATTGAACGGCAAGCCGAAGAGGTTGACCGCGTCAAGCGATCAGAGCACGGGGTCATCACCAATCCGATCAAGCTCACCCCCGAGAAGTCCATCCAAGACGCCGTGAACCTGATGGAGCGATTCCACATCAGCGGCGTGCCCATCGTGGACGACGCCGGTCGCCTGGTGGGGATCCTGACGAACCGAGACATCCGGTTCGAGACCGACTTTACGAAGGTCGTCACCGAGCGCATGACGAGCAAAAACCTCGTCACCACGCAGCCCGGCACCAACCTGGAGCAGGCGGAAGAAATCCTGGCCGAGCACCGCATCGAGAAGTTGCCGATCGTGGATTCCGACGGCAAACTCCAAGGCCTCATCACCATCAAGGACATCCTGAAGGTGAAGCGCCACCCGCTGGCAACGAAGGACGAAAAGGGCCGACTCGTGGTCGGTGCGGCCATCGGCGCGCTGCGCGATCCCTACGACCGGGCCAAAGCCTTGTACGAAGCGGGCGTAGACTTTGTCGTGATTGATGCGGCGCACGGGCAAAGCAAAGGCGTGATGGACTGCGTCCGGATGCTGAAGCGCGAACTGCCCAATCTCCGCGTCATCGCCGGTAATGTGGCGACGCCTGAAGCGGTGCGCGACCTCCACGCGATCGGCGTCGACGGCCTCCGCGTAGGCATCGGAGCGGGCAGCATCTGCACCACGCGGGTGGTCGCCGGGGTGGGGGTGCCGCAGTTCAGCGCCGTCTTCCATTGCGCCGAAGCCGCCGTGCCGCTTGGCATTCCGACCATCGCCGACGGCGGTGTCCGCAGTAGTGGCGACGTGGTGAAAAGCCTGGCGGCCGGAGCGACCTGCGTGATGATGGGCAACATGTTTGCCGGTTGCGAAGAGAGCCCGGGCGAGACCGAGATCTACCGTAACCGCGCCTATAAGGTCTACCGTGGGATGGGCTCGATCGGAGCGATGAAGTCCGGTAGCTCGGACCGCTATTTCCAGGTCAAAGAAGCCGGCGGCACCTTGGTGCCCGAAGGAGTTGAAGGCCGTGTCCCGTTCAAAGGATCGCTCAGCGATACCGTCGCGCAGCTATTGGGCGGTTTACGATCGGGCATGGGCTACGTCGGCGCGGGTTCTCTCACCGAACTTCGGGAGCGGGCGGAGTTCCTCAAGATTACCGGCGCCGCCCTGCGGGAAAGCCACCCGCACGACGTTTGGATCACTAAAGAGCCGCCGAACTACAGCAGCCCCTACGGCAACACCGAAAGCGACTAGCGGTTTTGGTACGTAACTCAAAGTTCCGGGCCCAAATTGACCCAACAATCGCCCCGGGGAAATTGGTCTACCTCGCCAACTTCCCCCAACTACCGTAAGCCCCCGCTGCCAAATTCGCCAAACTCTGAAGCGCACACGAGAGCGCAGATAGGAGCGCACGGCTCCGCCGTGCTTAACCCGGTCCCCAGGGCTCCTGCCCTGGTCCCCTGGGCTCCTGCCCTGGTCCCCTGGGCGCTGCGGTTTTTGGATCGGAACTCAGAGTTCCGGTTTCAAAATGGCCTAAAATTCGACTCCACGCACTCGTCCAGGATTCCCGAGCCACCAAATCTGAGAATCTGGATCGAGCACGTCTGGCGTCGTGAACTCCGTTCGGAACGTTTGCCGTCGATCGCTATAAATCAAAGAATCTATGGCCCCTGCCCCAGGTTCTCAAAGAAAAAAGGTTCCGATCACCCCGTAGATGATCGGAACCAAACTGGATTGGTAGCCGAACTTTGCCTTAGGGCATCGGCTTGCGGGCCGCGATCAACAGCTCGTTGGCTCGGCCGCAGGGCGTGTTAATCGGAACCACACTTCGACCAACGATGTCCGGCCATTCGACGTCCGCGCAGTTGTAGTTCGCGTCCACCAGCGACTTCGGCATCTGGACGTAAGAGGACGCCCCAATCACATACGCGCCGTAGAATACGGTGCTGGCGTGACCGTCGGTGAACACGCGGACCCACTTGCCACCGTTACGCGGCTCCCGCAGGATGCCGTCTTCGGTGTTGTAGTAGTACGCGTTGGTGTACATGTTGCTATCGGCGGTGGTCACGATCAACACCGTCTCGGCCGGCTTGGGCATGCTACTCAGCACCCGACCCGGCCACGTCGTGCCGGTCTCGGTACCGCGAGGGTTGGTGATTGTCGTTCGAATTGTCGGTTCGAAAAGGCCCGTCGCGCCGCCATAGTGGTACACGCCGAAGTTCGGAGCGAAGCCAATGCAACGGCCGGCCGCGTCCTGGTAGGTGCTGCAACCCGTGCGGGTGCGGTTTACGTCGTACACGATCGCTCGGTTCTTGATGTACGGCTGCAGCAAGTAGCTGAACTCGCCTTCGTCATCCAAAATGTCGTGATTGTGCTGACTCACGAAGCGGTCTTCGTAGTCGTTCGAATACATCAAAGCGGCGACGCCGAACTGCTTGACATTGTTCAGGTTCTGGGTGTGCTTCGCCGCGCTCTTGGCTTGCGCGAAGACCGGGAAGAGGATCGCCGCCAAAATGGCGATGATGGCAATAACGACGAGAAGTTCAATTAGGGTAAATGCGCGACGCATAGGGAAGGTCTCCGAACCAAGTTTATGGTGAGGAAGTCGTCCTCTCCATAAACGGGAATGGTACGGCCCCAGTATTAAGCGAAGGCTAACGTCCGGTTAAGCTCTGATTAACCTTTTGGTTCCGGCGGGTCCACTGGGCGGCGAATTGATCGCTGGATCTCGGGGCATCTCAAGTGGGCCTCGGCGAAAGGTGGGTCGACCCTCGCGCCCAAAGTCTCCCGCCTAAGGGCGTCCAGGATTTCGCGGGCGACGGTGCGCATCTCCGCCAATGTCACCGGCTGGTCAAGGTCTAGGGTCAGCCGCATGGGCACTTCAAACCGCGACCGCCGGATGAACTTGACCCGATCGTTCGGTTTCGCGCCGGGTCGTGGGGCGGCCCGTGAGCGTCGGATCTTTGGCGCAGGATCGGACAGTAGCAATTCAATAAATCCCCCTTTCCGCCCAAGCGGGAGAAAAGGGGGGACCGTTGCTGGATTAGACGTGCTTGGGGACGACGACCTGGTTGGTCTCCCACGATTCCATTGCGGCTTCGATGATGCTGATCGTGCGGCGCGATTCGGTGGCCTTTACCGCCAACGGCTCGCCTCGCTCCAGGTGGGCGGCAATGTTCTTGTAGTACTCGGCCCACTTGGTGGGTTGGACGTTGACCTCCATCGTGGCGGGTCGGTTGGCGTGGATCACGTTGACCGTGACCTTGTCGCCCCAGTTGGCCACGATACTGCCCTCGGTCCCGATCAAACGCCACTTGGGCTTGGCGCTCGTGTCCAGGCTGGTTACGGTCAGGTCGGCCGTGCACCCGTTCTCAAACCGGACGATGGTCCGCGCGTGGTCCTCAATGGTCGCCTCGGTCCAGTGGTCAGTTTTCATGTAGCCCACCACGCCAGCCACCGGGCTGGAGACGATGTTGAGGATCCAGTCCAGGAAGTGCGCCCCCCAGTCGTGCATCGCGCTGCCCGCGATCGTACGATCGCTGCGCCACCACGTACCCGGCTTGCCCCAACCGCCAATGTTCGCCTCAATCTGGAACACATCGCCGATTAAGCCTTCCTTGACCAAGTCGCGAATCGTCATGAAGTCGCCGTCCCACCGTCGGTTGTGGAAGACGCTCAACATGGTCCCGCTCGCTTCGGCCGCCACCACCATGGCGTCCGCTTCGGCCACCGTAATGCACATCGGCTTCTCCATCACCACGTGCTTGCCGGCCTTGGCCAGCGCAATTGCAGGCTCACTGTGCAAGTTGTGGGGAAGGATGACGACCACGAGGTCAATCTCGGGGTCCTTCGCCAGTTCGTTGTAATCGGTGTAAGTGCGGATGCCGGGGAAGTCCACCTCGGCGGCGGCACAACGGGCCGGGTCGGTGTCACACATGGCGACGGTCTTGATGCCGGCCTCCGCCATCCAATCGGCGTGACCCTTACCCATGTTGAAGGCTCCGCCATAGCCAATAACGGCCGCGCGGATCGGTGAAGCAACGAGTTTCATGCTGAGAACAAGTCTATCCCGGGGCCGATGAAGCTTGCCGAAGGGTCTGGGGAAAACGCGAATCGGTTACACTCCTGCCCGTGACCAAGTGGCGCGCGTGGGTCTTGTTCGGATTCCTGTTGGCGGGGTTGTTGCCGGTCTTCCCGATCTTGCGTGAGGGCCACACGCTGGGGCCTTTCGGTCAGATGGCGCCCATGGTTCAGGCGGATGCGGATCCCACCGGCGGGCCTTGGGATGTCCTGCAGGCGGACTCGGTGCTGCAGTTCTACGGCTGGCGCGATTTAGTCCTCAGTTCGTGGCGTAGCGGTCAGGTTCCCACTTGGAATCCCTACCAGTTCGGCGGGAACCCTTTGCTGGCCAACAGCCAGTCTGGTGGGTTCTACCCACCGCATATTTTGCTGGGGATCCTGCAAGTGCCCACTGGCTTGGCCATCCTGCTTCTGGCCGTCTTTCACCTCACGGTGGCGGGTTTGGGGGTGGCGATGCTGGCCCGTCGCGTCGGAGCGTCGCGCGAAGGGGCCGTCGTCGCGGGGCTTGCGTTTGCGTGGTCGCCCTTCCTGCTGGCCTGGTTGAGCTTGGGGAGCGTTCCCGCCACCGTCGCGTGGATTCCTTGGCTCCTGGTTGGCACACTGGGCATCCTGAATCCGGAAGGAATCTCCCGCGTGCCGTTCAGCCGATTCGCTGGGACGAGTCTCGCGGCGGCGATGCTGATCACGGCCGGGCACCTTCAGTTCGCGGCCTACGGCTTCATGGCGGTCGCGGTCCTCTTGGTGGGTCACTTACCGAATCGCAATCCGGCGTTGAGCCCGGCGCGACGTGCCCTAACGTCGTTCACTGTGCTAACCGCGCTGGCGATGGGCGTAGGCTTAGCCGCCCCGCAACTCCTGCCGGTCCTAGCCGGTGGCGCGACGTCGCACCGGCGCAACGTCCCTACGGCCGAGGGCTACCAGGCGTACGTGGCCTCGGCCATCCGCCCGGGCGACGTTCTTAGTCGACTGATCAACCCCATGGCGCAGGGCTCGCCGGTGAAGGCCAGTGAAGTAGACGCCACCGTCTCGGCGTTCTGGCCCGCCATCGCCCAGCGCGGAGCTAACTACGCCGAGTCGGCGGGCACACTGGGGGCGGTCGTCATCGGGTTGTTGTTTCTGGTGCCGTGGCGACGCCTCGGACCGGCGGGCTGGTCGGTCGCGGCGGTCGGCCTGCTCGGCGTGGCCCTGGCCGTCGGCACTCCTCTCAATCAACTCATGTACCAACTGGTGCCGGGTTGGTCTTCCACGGGATCTCCCGGCCGGGCCATCGTCCTGTTCGTGATGGCGGGCTGCGTGGTGGCGGGACGCGGGATTCGCGGTGCGGATGATGGCCCGATCTCGGGCCGTGTGGTTCAGATCGCCGGCCTTGGGTTGGTACTGCTACTCGCGGTGGGATTGGCGCTGGGCACCAATGTCCCGGCCCCCCCGCAGGTTCCGGCAGAGCTCTGGATCAAGTTCACCTCGCCGCAATGGGGGGGCTGGTTAGTTGGGTTACTTGCCGCCGGCCTGGCGTTGCTCGACCCCAAGGTCAATCCGCAACCCGGCTTTTCGGGTGTGCGGGGCGTTTTGACTGCGATCGTCTTCGCCACGATATTTTCCGGCACACTGGGCCTGGTGCGGGGCGGAAGCCTCGACGCGGTTCGTTGGGCAGGCCCCGCCGTCGCGGGCCGCGCCGCATTCATTAACCAAGACTGGGAGCTCATGGTGGGCGCGCCGGCCCTCATGCCGCCGAACCTTGCCACGATCAACCGTATCCAAGACCTGGCGGGATACGACTCCCTCACGCCGAAATCCTCGCAGGACCTCTTGGCCAAGGTAAGTGGGCAGGATCCCTCGCCGCCCGCCAACGGCAACCTGATGTTTGTGAAGCCCACCGCGACCCCGGTGGCCCTGATGGCGGCCGGCGTGACCGATGTATTCAGCCGGACCGAACTGCCTGCCGGAGCCGGGTGGCCCATCAGCGAGGCGACGCCGAACGGATGGCGGCACACGCGCCTGGGGGGCCCGGGCCTGGTGGACCGCGCGGGGGGGCCGGGTCAGCTCACGTGGCGCGGGCTGGGCGAGGCCACGGTTGAAGTTCCGCCCGGGTCGGGGCCGATTACCGTGCGTATCCGCAACCTGCCAGGCTGGCGCGCCAGCATGGACGGTCGGAGTTTAGCGATCCCCGCCGGCGACTGGATCGTACTTCAGGACGTGGGCGACCAGTCCGTGACGGTGCGTTTGGACTATGCGCCGCCGGGACTTGGCACTGGGCTCATCGTGGGCGGGACCTCGTTTCTCTGCCTGATCGCGGCCATCGGTGGGGTGAACCTGAGGGCCCGGCAGCGGCTGAGGTCGGTCGGCGCGAGCGGTTAGGTTCGGTGACTGTATTAGGCCCTGTGCTATATTTTCAATACAGGCCTAGTCTTTCGGGACTGGGTATTAAGGTAATGCTGAACTCGATTCCACTTCTCGAGCCCTCCGTTGCCAATCCCGAAACGCAGATTGGTCGGTGGATGGTCGTGATCTTCAACAATGATCACAACTCGTTTGACCAGGTTATTGATGCCTTGGTCCGGGCTACCGGTTGCACGACAGATGAAGCCGCCATTGAGGCTTGGGAAGCCCACACGTACGGCTCCGCTTCAGTTCACTTTGCCGCGCAAAGCGAATGCGAGCGCGTTGCCGTGGTGATTTCGCGAGTTGGCATCCAAACCGAGGTGCGACCGGAGTGGGACGACTAATTCGACCAACCTGGGGGACCGGTCCGGACACCATCGAAGCCCCTGACCTGCTCGAATCCTCGGGCACTCAACCAGGCCGAGGCTGGATTGTGATAGTCTTCAACAACGAAAAGAACACCTACGACGAGGTGATTGAGATCCTGCTTCGCGCGACCGGGTGCGACATCCAAGAGGCGTACATCGAAACCTGGGAGATCGATCACTTGGGGCAATCGGTGGTCCACCAGGCCGACCGTCCGGAGTGCGACCGTGCGGCGAAGGTGATCGCCACGATTGGAATTCGCGTAGAAGTTCAGCGGGACGAATAGGTCCCAGCCGGCAACATTCCGGGGGGGCCATCGCGTAGAGTAGGGGAAGTGATGCCGCAGTCCCGAACCCGTTCGGAAGCCATCGACCGCGAACTTTGCGGTCGGGCGGCCTGTTGTCCGCGGTAGCGGACCCCCTCACCCCCCTCGTTCGGCGATATCGCCCGGTTCCTCAGATCGCCATTTCGGGCATCGTGGCCCCCTACCGTCTTCCTTTCGCATAACTCATGATTTACAATTCCATCCTCGACACCATCGGCGGCACGCCCGTCGTTCGCATTAACCGTCTCTTTGGCAAGCGCGTCAACGTCTTCGCGAAGCTGGAGCGCGCGAATCCCGGCGGATCGATCAAGGACCGCATCGCGCTCTCGATGATCGAGGACGCCGAGCAGAGTGGGGTGCTGAAGCCCGGCACCACGATCATCGAACCCACCAGCGGTAACACCGGCATCGGCCTGGCCCTCGTGGCGGCGGTACGGGGCTATCAATTGACGTTGGTCATGCCCGAGTCGATGTCCATCGAACGGCGTCGGCTCATGGCGGCGTACGGCGCGAAGCTGGTACTTACGCCCCGCGAGAAGGGCATGAAAGGGGCCATTTCCCGGGCCGAGGAACTCTACGCTGAGACGCCGGACTCCTGGATTCCGCAGCAGTTCGAGAACCCGGCGAACGTCGCGGTGCACAAGAGCACCACGGCCGAGGAGCTATTGCAAGACTTTCCCGAGGGTTTTGACTACCTGATAACGGGCGTGGGTACGGGGGGCCACCTGACCGGCGTTGCCGAAGTGCTCAAGCCCCGGTTCCCGCAACTAAAGGTGTTTGCCGTGGAGCCCACGAAGTCGGCGGTAATCAGCGGTGGGGAACCAGGCCCGCACCGGCTACAGGGCATTGGCGCAGGGTTTGTCCCCGCCAACCTGCACCGCGAGGTTTTGGACGGTGTGATCCAAGTTACCGAGGAAGACGCGTTCATCTACGCTCAGCGCGCGGCGCGCGAGGAGGGCATTTTCCTTGGCACCAGCAGCGGAGCCTCGCTGGCGGCGGTCGCGCAGAAGCTGGCGGAGATTCCGGACGGTGCGACGGTGGTCACGTTCAATTACGATACGGGCGAGCGGTATCTGTCGGTCGAGGGCTTGTTCCCGACGCCCGACGCCTAAGCCTAAGCGCACGGGGGTTGTTTTCTCGGGAGAAAGGGGTCGGAACGCATCCAAGTCCAACCCCTTTCTCGCATGACGTTCCTTTGGAATTAGCAATACCAACCGCCCGACTCCGCCGCAGATAGGGGCGCACGGCTCTGCCGTCATGTGAGGAAGCGCACGGCTCCGCCGCAGAAAGGAGCGCACGGCTCTGCCGTCATGTGAGGAAGCGCACGGCTCCGCCGAAGATAGGGGCGCACGGCTTCCGTCACATGAAGAAGGGCACGGCTCCGACGCAGGTAGGGGCGCACGGCTTTCGTCACATGAAGAAGTGCACGGCTCCGCCGCAGATAGGGGCGCACGGCTCTACCGTGAGTAACCCGGTCCCCAGGCCTCCAGGCCTGGCGGCGGTATCGGTAAGGTTCAACCGTCAAGCAAGCCGAAGACTAGGCCGGAAACGCCAAGCCACGGCAGACTCCGGCGCTGGCCCCCGGACCAAGTTCACGGGGCCGGAAGATACACTCATTCGGAACCCGAAATTTCAAGCGCAGGTTCGGCGACCAGGGCAAGCGGCGCGTTTGCCGGCCAGATGCGCAGAACTCGCCCGGATGCAAACTATCCGGGCGGCCTTGGCGTCTTGCAGAGTGGTACCTTAACGATTCGCTATGCCCCGCACGCCCTCCCGTCCCCGCTGGGTCCGTTTGGCCAGTGGCTTTGCCTACTCTATGCTCCTCCTCGTGATCGTCGCCGGATCGGCGGTTGCGGGATGGGTGGGGCAGAGCAAAGTCGCCAGCGCCGTCGCGCGGCAGATGGTCGCCCAGACTCCGCCGCAGCAAGTCTTCGGTGGTCAGCGCGCGTTTACGCTGTTGGTCCTCGGCTGTGATGAAGACCGCTACTACGGCGGCAAGCAAATCCTCAAGACCAACGCCCGCAGCGACATGATGCTCGTGGTCCGGCTAGACTTCGAGCGCAAGCGGATCACGGGCCTCAGCATCCCGCGGGACCTCCTCGTGCGCCTTCCCGGTTACCGCTCGCACAAGATTAACGCCTACCACGTTTTAGGTGGGGCCGAGCTCAGTCAACAAGCCGTCGAGCATGTCCTCGGCATCACGATTGACCGCACCACCGAGCTGGACTACAAGGCCTTTCGGGAGATGGTGGACTTGGTAGGGGGGGTCGAAATGTACATTCCGAAAGACCTCAAGTACACAGACCGACGCGGCGGACTGTTTGTCGATATTAAGGCGGGCCGCCAGCGCCTAGATGGCTATAACGCGATGGGGTTCGTGCGGATTCGCCACAGTGATAGCGACTTTGCCCGACAGCAGCGCCAGAAGGACTTCATGCTGGGGTTCAAGGACGCGATGATGTCGAAGCCCGGCCTGATCACCCTCGTGGCGGATAAAGCGCGCGACGTGATGGGCGGCAAGCTCTCCGCCGACGAGGTTGCGGCCCTCGTGCTGTTCGCCCGCCGGGTGGGTAACGATAACGTCAAAATGGGTCAGCTTCCTGTCGTCGAGGCGGGCAACTATAACCTCGACGTGGACGATTCCAAACTCTCCCAAACGCTCCGCGACTATAACCTCGTTCCCGCCGAGCTGGCCGGTACCCCCTCAGCGGGGCAGTTAAACTAAATGGGATTCTGGATCTGGGGGGCGGCCTTTGATGCCGACGAGCCCGAAGGCTCTCACCGCTCGAGCAGTCAGTACATCTCAGGCAAGGACGTTCGCAACGTCGGCATCGTGGTGGTGGTCATGGTCATCGCCCTCACGCCCATCTACCAGTTCTACCGACGCCAGAGCGAGCGGAGCGTGTGCGCGCTGAACATGAAATCTATGTTTGACGCGATGGGCCTCTACGCGGTGGAGAATAACGACC
>Ga0105047_10000725_pt1 | contig 57234 bp, 60 predicted proteins | sample MAT04_FD_78384 | JGI IMG/M metagenome (GOLD analysis project Ga0105047, IMG submission 78384) | Freshwater microbial communities from Lake Fryxell liftoff mats and glacier meltwater in Antarctica - MAT-04 (megahit assembly) | ecosystem: Environmental > Aquatic > Freshwater > Ice > Liftoff... | reverse complement strand
GAGCTCTTCGATGAGGTCCTCGATCGCGAGCGTCGAGATGGGGTCGAGCGCTGAGCAGGGCTCGTCCATCAGGATGACCTCGGGCGAGACCGCCATCGCGCGTGCGATGCAGAGTCGCTGCTGCTGGCCTCCCGACAGGCCGGAACCCGGCTTGTCGAGACGGTCCTTGACCTCGTTCCACAGGTTCGCACCGCGAAGCGATTCCTCGACGAGCTGGTCGCCGTCGGACTTCGACATGCGCCGGTTGTTGAGCTTGACGCCGGCGAGCACGTTGTCGCGGATCGACATCGTGGGGAACGGGTTCGGCCGCTGGAACACCATGCCGACCTGCCGACGCACGAGAACCGGGTCGACTCCCGGGCCGTAGAGGTTGTTGCCATCGATCATGACCTCCCCCTCGACGTACGCGCCGGGAATCACCTCGTGCATGCGGTTCAGGGTGCGGAGGAACGTCGTCTTCCCGCATCCGCTCGGCCCGATGAAGGCGGTGACGGTGCGGGGCTCGATGCTCAACGTGACGTCTTCGACGGCCTTGAACTTGCCGTAGTAGACGTTCAGGTCGTTGACTTCAATGCGCTTTGACAAGGTATTCCTTTGCGTTTCTTCGCTGGCGGCGCGTTAGCGGCCGAGCTTGGGCGAGAAGATCCTCGCGATGAGGCGGGCGATGAGGTTGAGCGTCATGACGATCAGGATGAGAGTCAGGGCCGCGGCCCAGGCCCGCTCGAGGTACGCGTTCACATCGGTGCCCGGCTGCGCGTACTGGTTGTAGACGAAGACCGGCAGGGTCATCATGCGGTTCTGGAACAGGTCATAGTTCATGCTCGCGGTGAACCCGGCGATGATCAGCAGCGGCGCGGTCTCGCCGATCACCCGCGCGATCGCGAGGGTCACCCCGGTCGCGATGCCGGCGATCGAGGTGGGGATGACGACCTTGAGGATCGTGAGCCACTTCGGCACCCCGAGGGCGTAGGACGCCTCGCGGAGCTCGTTCGGCACGATCTTGAGCATCTCCTCGGAGGAGCGCACCACGACGGGGATCATCAGCAGCGAGAGCGCGATCGACCCCCCGAACCCGAAGCGGATGCCCGGATCGTCGGTGATGAGCGCGAGAAAGGCGAACGCGAACAGTCCGGCCACGATCGACGGGATGCCGGTCATGACGTCGACGAAGAACGTGATCGCCCTGGCCAGGTGGCCGGTGCCGTACTCGACGAGGTAGATGGCGGCGAGAAGGCCGACCGGCACCGAGATCAGTGTCGCCATGCCGGTGATCAGCAGCGTGCCGGTGATCGCGTGCAGGGCGCCGCCGCCTTCGCCGATCACGTTGCGCATCGATTCGGTGAAGAAGGCGATGTCGAAGCGGGGGACTCCCTCGACGACGACCGTTGCGATGAGCGAGACCAACGGCAGAAGCGCGACAACGAACGCCGTGCAGACGAGCGACGTGACCAGACGGTTTCTCGCCTGGCGCGCGCCCTCGACCAGTTTGGACAGAACGAACAGCAGCACGTCGAAGAGCACGACGCCGAAGAAGACGGTGCCGACGACGTTGAAACTTCCGCCGGTGCTTTCGCGGATGATCGCGAAGACCACTCCGACGACGACGAGGCTGGCGGCGAGGAGCGCCCAGGGCGCCCACGCGGGCAGTCGCCCCGCGGTGAAGGAGTTGGTGATGCCCGCGGCGGGGGAGGGGGCACGGTGGCTGTGGTGGTCACTAGTTCGCTCCAGAGAACGCCTTGCGGCGGTTGACGATGTAGCGGGCGATCGAGTTGATGATCAGGGTGATGATGAACAGGATGAGCCCGGTGGCGATGAGCGCATTCACTCCCACCCCGAACGCGTCGGGGAACTTGAGCGCGATGTTGCCGGCGATGGTCGCCGGGTTGGTGGAGCCGGTGAGTACGAAGCTGATGACGAGCGCGGGCGAGAGCACCATCGCGACGACCATCGTCTCGCCGAGCGCGCGCCCGAGGCCGAGCATCGCGGCCGAGACCACACCCGCGCGTCCGAATGGCAGCACGGCCATCTGGATCATCTCGAAGCGGGTCGCGCCGAGGGCGTAGGCGGCCTCCTCGTGCAGCACCGGCGTCTGCAGGAAGATCTCCCGCGAGAGGGCGGTGATGATCGGGATGATCATGACGGCGAGCACGATCGCGACGGTGAGCACCGTGCGTCCGGTGCCGGAGACGGGCCCCTCGAAGAGCGGGAACCAGCCGAAGTTGTCGACGAGCCACCCGTAGAACGGGGTTACCGCGGGGGCGAGAACCTTGATGCCCCACAGCCCGTAGACGACCGACGGCACGGCGGCCAGCAGGTCGATGACGTAGCCGAGGCCCTGCGCGATTCGACGGGGCGCGTAGTGCGAGATGAAGAGCGCGATGCCGAGGGAGAGGGGCAGCGCGATCAACAGTGCGAGGAATGCCGCCCACACCGTGCCGAAGGCGAGCGGCGCGACGTACGCCCAGAAGCTCGACGGCGAGCCCTCGAGCTCGGCCGGGTCGGCGACGAGGGCGGGGATGCTCTGCGCGACGAGGAAGACCGCCACCGCGGCGAGCGCCGCGAGGATCAGGATCCCGGCCGACATCGTGCTGGCGGAGAAGATTCGGTCAGCGGGACGCAGCCTCGCCTTGGGCGGTGCCGGTGTTGTTGTCATGGTTCCTTGTCCCTCTTGCCTGCTCGGGGCGTTGCTCGGGATTGCGTTCCGTGGGGGGCGGGTCCCGGCGACTTGTTCGGCGGGCTGTTGCGGGTGCTTTCGCACCCGCAACAGCCCGCCGCGGGAGTGCTGTTAGCTCATGACCTCGATGGCCGCGGTCACCTTCTCGAACAGGGTGTCCGAGATCGGTGCCGACCCGGCGCCCTCGGCGGCTGCCGTCTGGCCCTCTTCGCTGGCCATGTAGCTGAAGTAGGACTTCACGAGCTCGGCCTGCTCCGCGTCGGCATAGGTCTCGCACCCGACGAGGTACGCGACGAGAACGACCGGGTAGACGCCCTCGGCCTCTGACGTGCGGTCGAGTTCGATCGAGAGGTCGAAGTCCGGACGGCCCTCGACGAACGGCGACGCGTCGACGATCGCCGCGGCGGCCTCGGGGGAGTACTCGACGAACTCGTCGCCGACCTGCACGGCGACGGTTCCCAGCTCGCCGGCGCGCGACGCGTCGGCGTAGCCGATGGTTCCGGTTCCGTTGGTGACCGCGTCGACGACGCCAGAGGTGCCCTGTGCAGCTTCGCCCTGATCGATCGGCCAGACGCCGTCGGCCTCGTAGGTCCACACGTCGGGGGCCGCCGCGCCGAGGTAGTCGGTGAAGTTCTCGGTCGTTCCCGAGTCGTCCGAGCGGTGTACGGCGGTGATGTTCGTTGCAGGGAGCTCGACGCCCTCGTTGGTCGCCGCGATCTCGGGGGCGTCCCAGGAGGTGATCTCTCCGGAGAAGATGCCGGCGATCGTGGCGGGGTCCAGGTCGAGGGTCTCGATGCCCTCGAGGTTGAAGATCACGGCGATGGGCGAGACGTACAGCGGGAGCTGCACGATTCCGCTGTCCGGCGCGCACGAAGCGAAGCCGCCGGCGGCGACCTCCTCGTCGTTGAACGCACGGTCGGTGCCGGCGAATGCGCTGCCGCCGGCGAGGAAGGTCTCGCGTCCCGCGCCGGAGCCGGAGGGATCGTAGTTGATCGTGACACCCTCGTTGGCGGTCTGGAATTCGGCGATCCACACCTGCTGGGCGGCCCCGACGGCCGACGAGCCCGCGCCGACCAGGGTACCGGACAGTTCGGCTGCGGCCGGGTCGGTCGAGTCGGCCGGCTCGGTGCCGCCCTCGTTCGCTGCGCAGGAGGACAGGAGGATCGTGCCGGCGACGGCGATGGCCGCGGCGCGGCCGAAACGCTTGGAGTTCACAGGGTTCCCTTCGGGAGGTCTTGAGTGCAGGTGCGGGCCGGTGCTGACCCTCGGGTGACGTTACTGATCACAATTGGCCACATTCGACCACCCGAATGAACGGGAGGTGAACAGCGCGCCAATGGTATGCCCGACCCGGGGGCGATGCGCTTACGAGGCGAGGGGCGAGTGCACTTCGATCGCGACGATTCCGCCGGTAGGGTTCGCCGCCGAGACGTGCAGGACGGCGAACTCGCCCGTCGCGAGGGAGGAGGCGTCGCGCAGCTCGGCGCCATGCGGGCTGTTCGTTGCGGTGGCGATCTCGTCGATCAGGTCGGGGAGCACGGGGCCGTGGCTGCACAGCACGACGGACTCCCGCTTCGTCACGCGCTTCCCGACGACGCGCCGCACCTGGGAGTCGCCCTCCTCGTGCGCGTCCTGGCTGATCGCGGGCGTCGCCCTGATGTCGAGGCCGAGCAGCGTCGCGAGCGGTTCGATCGTCGACATGCAGCGCGCCGCGGTGCTCGTGATGAGCTTGGTGGGGCCGAAGGCGGCGATCACGCGCGCGGCAGCCCTGGCCTCCTCGAGGCCGGCCTCCTCGAGCGGCCTCGTCGAGTCGGGCCCCGCCCACGACCTGGCCGGCATCGCCCTGCCGTGCCGCAGCGCGATCACGGCGAAGGTGCGATGGGTGCCGCCCGCCACGCGTTCCGCGAAACGGTCGATCACGTCGCGGTCGCGCTCGTAGCTGAGCTGGGCGCGCGCCACCTTCAGGGTCACCCATTCCGTCGCGGTGATCTCGAAGCTCGGCACGAAGTCGGCGGCGGCGATCGACGCGGCCGTCGCCTCGGCTGCCCAGTAGTGCACGATCTTGTTGCGCCCGGTCGGGATCGGGTACTCGGTGACGCCGAGGGGCGCGCCGAGGGAGACGGAGATCCCCGTCTCCTCGCGCGTCTCGCGCACTGCCGCCTCCGGCAGTGATTCGCCGACCTCCAGCTTGCCTTTCGGCAGCGAGATGTCGCCGCGGTTGCCGCGGTGCACGAGCAGGATTCGCAGCTTGCCGCCGGTCTGGCGCCAGCACACGACTCCGGCCGCCACGACCACCGGAACGGGAACGACGGTCACCGGCGCACTCCCGGGCGCTTGCGCTGGGAAATCCGCCTCATCATGACGTTCTGCATGTCGCGGAGCGGTGTGCCGTCCGCGGCGAGGTGGTGCCTCGTCCAGGTGCCGTCGCCCGCTAGCTTCCAGGCCGCGGTGTCCTCGGACATGGCCAGGGCGAAGAGGCTGTCGACGGCCCTCACGTGGTCGGGGCTGGTGAGGCGTACGAGCGCCTCGATCCGGCGGTCGAGATTGCGGTGCATCATGTCCGCGCTGCCGATGTACACCTGCGTGTCGCCGCCGTTGTGGAACGAGAAGATGCGGGAGTGCTCGAGGTAGCGTCCGAGCACCGAGCGCACCTGGATGTTCTCGCTGAGCCCCGGCAAGCCCGGCTTCAGGGTGCAGATGCCGCGGATGACCATCTCGACCGGCACGCCGGCGGCGCTGGCCTCGTACAGCGCGTCGATGACGGCCTCGTCGACGATCGAGTTGAGCTTGATCCGGATTCCGGAGGGGGCGCCGGCCCTGGCCGCCGCGGTCTCCGCCCTGATCGCCTTGATGAGCCCCTTGCGCAGGTGCAGCGGGGCGACGAGGAGCCGCTTGAACTTCTTCTCGATCGCGTAGCCGGACAGTTCGTTGAACAGGCGTGTGAGGTCCTTGCCGACGACGTCGTCCGCCGTCAGTAGCCCGAGGTCCTCGTACAGCCGCGAGGTCTTGGGATTGTAGTTGCCCGTTCCGATGTGGCTGTAGTGGCGCAGCCGCCCGTCCTCGTGGCGCACCACGAGGGCGAGCTTGCAGTGCGTCTTGAGTCCGACGATGCCGTATACGACGTGCACGCCGGCCTTCTCGAGTTTGCGCGCCCAGTTGATGTTGGCCGATTCGTCGAACCTGGCCTTGATCTCGACAAGGGCGAGTACCTGCTTGCCGGCCTCCGCCGCGTTGATCAGCGCCTCGATGATCGGGCTATCGCCGCTCGTGCGGTAAAGCGTCTGCTTGATCACGAGCACCTCGGGGTCGGCGGCGGCCTGTTCGAGGAACGCCTGCACGCTCGTCGCGAACGACTCGTAGGGGTGGTGCAGCAGAATGTCGTGCCGGGCGATCGAGCCGAAGATGTCGGGCGTGGAGCCTGTCTCGAGCGGCATGAGCTGCGTCGCCGTCGTCGGAACGTGCTTGCGGTACTTGAGCGCCGGGCGGTCGATCTTGGTGATGTCGAAGAGGCCGGCGAGGTCGAGGGGCGCTGGCAGCCGGTACACCTCCTGGTCGGTGATGCCGAGCTCGCGCACGAGCAGGTCGAGGGTGACCGGGTCCATGTCGTCGGTGATCTCGAGACGGATCGGGGGTCCGAACCGGCGGCGCAGCAGCTCGCGCTCGAGCGTCTGGATGAGGTTCTCCGACTCGTCCTCCTCGACCTGCACGTCTTCGTTGCGCGTGACGCGAAACTCGTGGTGGTCGAGGATCTCCATGCCCGGGAAGAGGTGCCCGAGGTGGTTGGAGATGAGGTCTTCGAGGGGGATGAAGCGCAGCAGCCCGCTCGCGTCGTCGGGCAGCTGCACGAAGCGGGGCAGTACGGGCGGCACCTTGAGGCGCGCGAACTCCTCGCGGTCGGTCTTCGGGTTCCTGATCCGCACCGACAGGTTCAGTGACAGCCCGGAAATGTAGGGGAATGGATGCGCCGGGTCGACGGCGAGCGGCATGAGCACCGGGAAGATCTGGGAGGAGAAGATTTCCTCGACGCGCACCCGGTCGGCGGGGCCCAGGTCGGCCCAGGTCTCGATGTGGATTCCCGCGTCGTCGAGCGCGGGCTTCACGAGGTCGGTGAACGCGGCGGCGTGTCGACTCTGCAGCTCGTGGGCGCGCCCAGCGATGTCCGCGAGTACGTCGCCGGGGGCGCGGCCGACGTTGGTGGGCACCGCGAGCCCCGTGACGATGCGGCGCTTGAGCCCCGCGACGCGCACCATGAAGAACTCGTCGAGGTTGCCGGCGAAGATCGCCAGGAAGTTCGCGCGCTCGAGCAGGGGCAGGTCGGGGTCCTCGGCGAGCTCGAGAACCCGGGTGTTGAAGGCGAGCCAGCTCAGCTCCCTGTCGAGGAAGCGGTCGGGTGGGAGGGAGCCGTCATCGGCCCACGTCCATTCGTCGTCGTACTCGTCGTCGAGAAAATCCGCGCCGACCGCGGCATCCCCCGGGTAGATGTCGCTGTCCATTCATCCATCATGGCACCACGGCGGCCGGCCGAGGCCCGAGCTTGGCGAACCGGGCGGGAACTGCGCAATCCGCGCGAGTCAGCCCGCCGTCGCGGCGTACTGGATGTCGATCGAGTGGTCGGTGAACCCGACGGAGCGGTACAGCGAGACCGCGGCTGTGTTGTCGGCTTCGACGTAGAGCGACGACTCGATCACGCCGCGCTCCGCGAGCCGCGCGAGCCCCGCCCCGACGAGGCCCCGGCCGAGTCCGCGGCCCTGGGCGGTGGGGGAGACGCCGACGGCGTAGAACTCGCCGATGCCGTCCTCGACCTTGAGCCAGCAGAATCCCGTCATTGCGCCGTCGTCGCCGGAGGCAATCAGGAAGTCGGCGGGGTCGAACCACGGCTCGGCCGTGCGTGCGCCGAGGTCGGCTTGGGTGAGTGAGCCCTGTTCGGCATGGTCGGCGAACGCCAGCGCGTTGAGTGCGAGCCACTCGGCGTCGTCGGTGCCGGGGCGGAAGGCGCGCACCTCGGCGGCGCCGCCTGGCGCATGCACCGGGCTCAGTCGAAGCTGCAGCAGTTCGCGCACCGGTTCCAGGCCGGCGCGCGCGGCCAGACTGCGGGCGTCCGGGTGGTCGCCGTGGGCCCAGATCACGACGCGGCCGCCCGACCGCTCCATCACATCCGCGAGCAGGCGCGCGCCGAGCCCTCGGTGTCGGCAGACCGGGCTCACGACGAACTCGGCCTCGGTCGGCCCGGCATCCGTCGTCATGATCGAGATGCCGGAGATCACCCCGTCGATCTCAATGCCGGTGCCCACCCTGACCCCCGCCCGCAGATCGACGAGGGACTGGTCGGAGAATGGCGGTTGCCCGTCGGAGAGGGTCGCCGCGCCGATCAGCAGAAGAAGCCTGTTGGTGTGCTCGGCCGACGTTAGGTCGAGCGGCACGAGCCGGTCAGGCATGCACGGACTGTCCGCGGGGCTCGTCGTCGTCGTGCAGGTTGAAGCGGTACCCGACGTTGCGCACGGTGCCGATGAGCGACTCGAGGTCGCCGAGCTTTGCCCGCAGGCGACGCACGTGCACATCCACGGTGCGGGTGCCCCCGAAGTAGTCGTAGCCCCACACCTCGCTCAGGAGCTGTTCGCGCGTGAAGACGCGGGACGGATGGGTGGCAAGAAACCGCAGCAGCTCGAACTCCTTGAAGGTGAGGTCGAGGGGGCGGCCGTGCACTTTGGCCGAGTAGCTCGCCTCGTCGATCACGACGCCGGACGCGTGAATCTTGTGGCTCATCTGGTCGTCGGACTGGCGGGCGATGACGAGACGGATGCGGGCATCCACCTCGGCCGGTCCCGCGGTCTCGAGGATCACGTCGTCGACTCCCCATTCCGCGTTGACCGCGGTGAGCCCGCCCTCGGTAAGCACGAGCATCAGGGGAACATTGATCCCGGTCGACCCGAGGATCTTGCACAGCGACTTCGCGCTCGCGAGATCCTGGCGGGCATCGACCAGCAGCAGGTCGCAACTCGGCGCGTTGATCAGCTGCGCCGGCTCAGAGGGAATCTGCCGCGTCTTGTGGCTGAGGAGGCCGAGGGCAGGGAGCACCTCGCTGTTGACCGTGGGGGTCAGTATCAACAGCTGCGCCACATGTCCTCCTGAAGGCTGAGCCTGAAGTCTACAAGCGCGAGCGTGGCAGGGGCCGTCACGGTGCGCGGCGGCCGGGTAGGGCACAATTGGGGCATGGCGCCTCAGCTCAGAACGGCGATCCCGGTGTGGGTCGCGTCGTTGATCGCCGCCGTGCTCATCGGGGTGCTCGCGCCGGCCGACGAGTACCTCAGGTCACTCCCGCTCGCGATGCTCGGCGCGGTGCTGATGGTCTTCGTGATCCAGATCGCGACGGCGCAGGAGAAGGGCCTCGTGGATCGCATCATGGTCAGCTTCGCCGGCGTGGTCGTCATTCTCGGCGGCGCGACACTCGTCCTGGGACTCATCGCCGCAACGTGAGGATAGAATCGCCACATGCTTCTTGCCATCGAGCTCTTCTTCGTCGGCCTTCTCGTGCTCGCTTCGTTGGCGATCGGCTACATTTCCGTGCTGGTCGTCTACAACCTCTACAAGGGCCAGCGCTGACGCTCGCCCCGACCGAGGAGTTGCCATGATCGAACTCGACTCCCACCTCCCCGCCGAACTGGTGCCGCTCTCGTGGATCATCGGAGTCTGGGAGGGCACCGGTGTCGTCAACTACGACACCGGTGATGGGGTGCGCAACTACGAGTTCGGGCACCGCGTGAGCTTCAGCCACGACGGGTTGCCGCACCTCAACTACACCTCGTACACCTGGCTGCTCGACGAGGCGCTCACGCCGCTCGCGACCGAGGCTGGCTACTGGCGGCTGAGCCGGCCGGCCACCGAGGCCGACCCGGGACCAGGGATGCTGCCGGGCGTCGGCGTCCCCTCCTTCACGACGGCGAGCGAGGTCGAAACCCTGCGCAACGCCCAGGACGGGTTCGACATCGAGGCCTCGGTGCTGCATCCGGGCGGGGTGAGCGAGCTCTACGTCGGCCAGGTCAAGGGGCCGCGCATCGACCTCGCGACGGACGCGGTGCTCCGCTCCGCCAACGCGAAGGAGCACGCCGCCTCGACCAGGCTCTACGGCCTCGTCGAGAACCACCTGCTCTGGGCGTGGGACATCGCCGCGCTCGGCACCGGCCTGCGCACGCACGCGTCGGGACGGCTCGCCCGTGAAGAGTGAATTCCTGAACCTGCCCGGCGCCGTCGAGGCGACCGGGAACGATGCCGGAATCGCGGCGCACTACGGCGATCCGTTCCGCGAGCAGCGTGCGCTCTCCTGCGGCGACGCGATCGTCGACCTGTCGAACCGGGCGGTGCTCTCGGTCGCCGGCCCCGACCGGCTCACCTGGATCGACTCGATCACCAGCCAGGCCGTGAAGTCGATGGAGCCGGGCGATTCGAGCGAGACTCTCCTGCTCGACCAGGCCGGCCGCCTCGAGTACGCGGTCGGGCTGATCGACGATGGCGAGACCCTGTGGATGCTGCTCGAGGCCACCGAGGCGCCCGGGCTGCTCGCCTGGCTCGCGCGAATGCGGTTCATGCTGCGGGTGGAACCGGCGGACCGCTCGGCCGAGTTCGCGACGATCGGAGCGATCGGTGACCCGGAGCTGCCGGCCGCCGCCCCGGCCGGCGTGCCCCTCGTCTGGCGCGACCCGTGGACGAGCGTCGCGCCAGGTGGGCATCAGTATGCCGCGGCCGGCGCGCATCCGGCCGTCGACTGGCACTGGACGGAGACGATCGTGCCGCGCTCGGCGCTCGCCGGGATCGCCGGCAGCCGCCCCGCCGCCGGGCTGCTCGCCGCCGAGGCGCTGCGCATCGCCGCGTGGCGGCCGCGATTCGCCGCGGAGGTCGATGACCGCACGATCCCGCACGAACTCGACTGGCTCAGGTCCGCCGTGCACCTGTCGAAGGGCTGCTACCGCGGGCAGGAGACGGTCGCCAAGGTGCACAACCTCGGCCACCCCCCTCGCCGCATCGTGATGCTGCACCTCGACGGTTCGGAGGCCGTCCTACCGAAGCCCGGCGACGGGGTGCTGCTCGCCGACGCCGTCGTCGGACGCATCACGTCGTCGGCGATGCACTTCGAACTCGGGCCGATCGCCCTCGCGGTGCTCAAGCGCTCCGCCGACGCGGCGGCGACCCTCACGGTCGCGGCCGACGGTACCCGCGTCGCCGCCGCGCAGGAGGTCATCGTGCCGACCGACGCGGGCGCGACGGCCGGCGTTCCGCGCCTTCCGCGGCTCGGGGCCGTGCGACGCGGAGGATGACCGGCTCCCGGGGGAGCGCGGCGATGCGGCGGCTCGAGCGGTCGCTCCGGCGTCGCATCGAGCTCACCCAGCGGTTCCGCCGCGTCAGGGACTCGATTCCCGCCGCGCTGCAGATCACGATCGCCGCGACGGCGTCGTACGCGATCGCCCACTACCTGCTCGGCCACGAGTACCCCGTCGTCGCGGTGACCGTGACGATCACGGCGCTCGGCTTCGCGAGGGACGCCCGCCCGAGGCGTGTGTTCGAGATCGTCGTCGGGATCCTGATCGGCATCAGCCTGAGCGAGGTGCTGCTGCTCGCCATCGGAACGGGGGTGTGGCAGATCGCGCTGGTGCTCGCCATCACCCTCCTCGTCGCGCGGTTCATCTCGCCGAGCGCCGCCTTCGCGGTCGCCGCCGGGGTGCAGTCGATGCTCGTCATGCTGCTGCCGGAGCCGGAGGGCGGGGTCTTCGTGCGCAGCGTCGACGGGCTCGTTGCCGGCGTCGTCGCGCTGCTCGTCACCGCCCTCATCCCGAGGGATCCCCGTCGCGCGGCCCGTCGCGACGCCAAGCGGCTCTTCGCGACGATCGACGAGGCCCTCGGCACGCTGGTCCAGGCCCTTGACACCGCCGACGAGCCGGCCGCGGACCTCGCGCTCACCCGCCTGCGCCGCACGCAGCAGATCGTCGACGACTGGACCACGTCGCTCGACTCGGCGATCGGCATCGCGAAGATCTCCCCGTTCCTGCGCCGCTACCTGCCCGAGCTGCGCGCACAGTGGCGGCTGCTCACGTGCCTCGACCTCGCCGCGAGGCACCTGCGGATCATCACCCGCCGCGCCGACTTCCTCGTGCGCGACGGTGGGAAACGACCTGTGCTCGCCGCGCTCGTCGCCGACGTGCAGCGCGGCATCGCGCTCCTCCAGGTCGATGAGCCGGCGGCCAGGGTGCACCTCACCGCGATCACCCGCCGGCTGTCGCCCGCCGAACTCCTGCCCGACTCCGACGTGACCGAGGCGGTGCTCGTGCTGCTGCTGCGTCCGCTGCTGGTGGACCTCCTCACCGCGACCGGCATGCCCATGGACGAGGCGCGGTCCTACCTCCCCGACGACTAGGTCGCGTTCCAGGCGAATCCGCGCGGCGCGACGGCTGACCACGGCACGGTCATCTCGCCCAGGCGCCAGCGTGAGGGCCCGCCGAGCACCGGCCATCCGTGGTCAGCGAGGCCCCGCACGGTGCCGATCCACCTCTGGCGGGGGGAGAAGACGGCGAGGTGGGCGGCGAAGCGCCACTCGCGGTCGAGGTCCTGCAGCAGGGCGTGGATGCGTTCGCCGGGCACGTTGCGGTGGATCAGCGCCTTGGGCAGGCGCTCGGCGAGAATCGACGGCCACTCCAGCTCCTCGAGCCTCAGGCTCAGGGTCAGGCTCGTCGGCCCGTCGGCGGCGATATTCACCCAGCTCGCGACCCGGCCGAGCTCGCTGCAGGTTCCCTCGACGAGCGTGCCTCCTGCCTCGAGACGCCCGGCCATGCGCCGCCACTGCTCGAGGACCTGCGACTCGTCATACTGGCGCAGCACGTTGAAGGCGCGGATGACGGTCGGCGAACGCCCGTCGCCGAGCGGGATCTCGAAACCACCGCGGCGGAACGCAACGCCCCGGCGGGCGGAGAGCGATGCCAGCGCGACCCGCGCGGGGTCGATCTCGATGCCGACGACGTCGACGTCGCGGTGCACCCGCGAGAGTCTCTCGTGCATCTCGAGCGTCGTCGTGGCCGACGCGCCGAACCCCAGGTCGACGACGAGGGGCCGCGCCCGTCGCATCGCGGGGAGCTGGGCGATGAAGCGGTCGACCCGGCGCAGCCGGTTGGTGCCCGTCGTGCCGCGGGTGACGGAACCGATGGGCATTGCCCCGTTCTCACCCGCATGCCGCTCGTCGGCCGCATCGGGCGCGCGACCGGTGCCGTCGATAAGCTGGATCAATGACCTACACCCTCATCCTTCTGCGTCACGGCCAATCAACCTGGAACCAGGAGAACCTCTTCACCGGCTGGGTGGATGTGCCCCTCAGCGAGCAGGGAGTCAAGGAGGCCCGCCACGCCGGTGAGCTGCTCGCTTCGTCCGGCATACTTCCCGACGTGGTGCACACGTCCGTGCTGAAGCGCGCGATCCAGACCGCGAACATCGCCCTGGACGTCGCCGACCGCGACTGGATCGACGTGCGCCGCTCGTGGCGACTCAACGAGCGCCACTACGGTGCGCTGCAGGGCAAGGACAAGGCGCAGACCCTTGCCGAGTACGGTGCCGAGCAGTTCCAGACCTGGCGACGCTCGTTCGACGTTCCGCCGCCGCCCCTCGATGACGACGACAAGTACTCGCAGGCCCACGATCCGCGGTATGCGGGCCTCGGCGCCCACCTGCCGCGCACCGAGTCGCTGAGCCTCGTGATCGACCGGATGCTGCCCTACTGGGAGTCCGACATCATGCCCGATCTCGTCTCGGGGAAGACGGTGCTCGTGACCGCGCACGGGAACTCGCTGCGTGCGCTCGTCAAGCACCTCGACGGCATCTCCGACGCCGACATCGCGAGCCTCAACATTCCGACCGGCATTCCGCTCGTCTACGAACTCGACGATGACTTCGCGCCCGTTTCGGCCGGCCGCTACCTGGACCCCGAAGCGGCCGCCGCCGGCGCTGCGGCCGTTGCCGCGCAGGGTAAGAAGTAGCGTCGTCGGGGCGGACCGCCCCTCGGGCGTTCCCCACGGCCGCCGTCCCGTCCCTCAACCGGGCAGTGCGCGCTGGTAGCGCGCGCGCACCGAGGGGAGGCGGCGGCGGTGCAGGAAGACCTCCCGCGTCTCGCGGGCCCGGCGCTGCACGCCCCAGATCGTGACGCGCGCGAGCGATTCCCGTACGATCGACCCGCTCATCTTCGATTCGCCATGCACTCGTTCCGTGAAGGTGATCGGCATCTCGACCACCCTGAGCCCACGCTCCAGCGCCCGCCAGAGCAGGTCGACCTGGAAGCAATACCCCTGCGACGCGACCGAGCGCAGGTCGATGCGCTCGAGCGCCCTCGACCGGAACGCGCGGAACCCTCCCGTGGCGTCCTTCACCGCGACGCCGAGGGCGATGCGCGTGTAGAGATTGCCACCGCGGCTGAGAAGTTTGCGGCGCAGCGGCCAGTTCTGCACCCTCCCGCCCGGCACCCATCTCGACCCGAGAGCGAGGTCGTGGTCGTCGAGGAGCGCGAGCAGGCGCGGCAGGTCTTCCGGATGGTGCGAGCCGTCGGCATCCATCTCCACCAGTCGCTCGTACCCCGCCTCAATGCCCCATGCGAAGCCGGCGAGGTAGGCGGCCCCCAGGCCCTCCTTCGCGACCCGGTGGAGCACGTGGACCTGCGGATGGCGCGCGGCGAGGCGGTCCGCAATCTCACCCGTGCCGTCCGGTGAGCCGTCGTCGACGACGAGCACGTCGAGGGAGGATGACGCGGCGAGGGTTCGCGCGATGATCAGTTCGACGTTGTCGCGTTCGTTGTAGGTGGGGATGATGACGAGTGCGTCGTTCATGGGGCTCATTTCGTTCGGGCGAATGGAGGTCGTGCGTGTCTCACCGAAGCGCGCGTCAGGCCTCGAGGCTGGCGAAGACGATCAGGTTGTCGAGGTAGTGGCCGGTCGCGCCGTCGAAGTCGCCGTCGCAGGTGATCAGCCGGAGCTGTGCGGTGGGGGTGGGTCCGTACACGAGGTCGGTGGGAAAGGCGTCCTTCGGGGTTCCCGTCGTCGAGTCGACGGCGAAGGTCGTCAGGGTGCCGTCCGAGAGGGTCACCCGGATCTCATCGCCGGCGACCAGTTCGTCGAGACGCGCGAACACGGCGGGCGCGGTGACGGAGTCGACGTGGCCCGCGATCACGGCGGGCCCCACGTCACCAGGGACGGTCCCGTCGCGGTACCAGCCGGCCAGGTCGAAATCGACCGGCGGGGTGAGCTCGCCCGTCGATTCGTCGAGGGGCAACTGCTCGAGGGTCGAGTCGACGCCGATCGACGGAATCTCCACCCGGGTGGCCGTGGCCTCCTCGCGGGCGGACATACCCTCCCGCACAGCCGGGTCCTGGAAAGCGCCGGCGGACCCGGATGTGGCGTCCGACGCGGGCGACTCGACGGGTGCGGAGGCGGCCGGATCGCGATTGTCCACCGAGGCGGCCGCCACGGCGCCTCCAGCGACGAGCGCGACGGCGATCGCGGCACCCGCCCAGAGGGTGCGCGGCGCGAATGGCCGCGACCGCAGCCGGGCGCTCCGAGCGGTGCTCGCGGAATCGATTCGTGTCATCGGTCAGTCCTTAGTCAACAGCGGGCAGGCACCAAGCCGGTCCGACCCGAGCATGAGCGGTGCGAGCGCGGCCCAGGCCGCCCCGTAGTACGTCGGCGAGTCGTCCAGCACGCTGACGGCTTGCGCGAGGTCGTCCCGCGCGGAGGCGTCGTCCCCGGTGGCAGCGAGGGCGGCGGCCCTGGCCCCGTAGGCGAGCGGATGAACCGCCTCGGCGAGCGCGCTTCCGCCGAGGTCGAGCTCCGCGGGCAACACGTCCTTCCGTGACAGGGTCGACGCGAGTTCAGCGGCCAGGGCGACATCTGCCGGCCTGCAGGACTCGGCGTAGCGCAGCGGCAATCGCGCCGCGTCGTAGCTGTAACGGACGTCGGTTCCGGTCCCCGCGGGACCTGGCATCGCGTCGACTGAGCCGTCCGCGTGCACCTGGGCCCAGTCGGGCGGGAGGTCGCTCGTCGCGAGGAGGGTAGCGGTGACCGCGGCAGACCCCTCCTGCAGTTCGCCCCAGCGGGCGTCCCCGGAACTCGTTCCGAGCACCGCGAAGGCGCCGGGTGAGGCGTAGGACGGGTTGTAGGCGTAGGGTTCGACCGCGGCGGCCCACATGCCCGGGAGCAGGATCCGGCCGAGCGCGGTCTCGACCGTCATCCGATCGAGGATTTTCCTGCCGAGCTCGTTGCCCTGCTCGGTGAGCTCCGGCCGGTCGAACTCCTCGCCGGCGAGGACGAGCGCCCTGGCGACATCGAGATCGGCATCGGAGGCGGGCTCGTCGTCGACGATCGCCCCGTCGTCCCACTGCCAGGCGAGGAGTCCGTCCGGTCGCACGAGATTGTCGCTCGTCCAGTCCCAGATCTCGTCGAAGCTCTCCTCGTCACGGACGCCCAGTGCGATGAGCAGGCCGTAGGCCTGGCCCTCGCTGACGGTGTCGTTGCCTTGGTCGCGGCGGATGACACGGCCGTCGTCGACCCAGGCGTTGAGGAACTCGCCCCCCAACTCCGTCGCGGTCCGCGCGTCGCCGTCGCCCCGCACGACCCCGGGGTCGCTGCTCGGCGGTGTCGTGCGCGCCTGCCCCGACCGCCCCCCGCCGGTGAGCGCCAACGCGAGGCCGCTCGCCACGACGACGGCGACGATCGTCACCACCGCGAGGAGCACCCACCGGTTGCGGGTCATCAGCGCACGACCGTCTGCGCCGCGTAGAAGTCGGTGCGGTCGACACCCGTGTCGGTGCGTGCGAGGGCACCGCCGCCGGTCTGGACGCCGCCCACCGGCGCTGCGCCGACGCTCGCGCTGTCGAGCACCGACATGACGGTGAGCCCGCCCTGAGCGTTATCGAGCACGAACAGGGTGTTGACGCTGCCGTCCGGCAATTGCACGGCGGCCGAGTGATCGACTCCCGAGCCGGTCAGCTCGAGGTCCCATGGCCCCGCAGGAACGGTCGCGTAGCTCGTCGACGAACCCGCGCGGGCGTCGCGGGCGATCAGGATGCCCGTACTCGTCTGCACGTCGACCGCCGGTGTGACGGTCGACGCCTGGATGAGGCGGATGCGGGCCTCGCCGCTCGCGGGACCGGTGAGGTCGTCCTGGAACACGCGCGTCTGAAGGTCGTCGTTTTCGCCGAGCGCGGCGACGGTGACGGACTTGTCGTCGACGATCCGTACCGACGCCGAAACGATCGGCTTGGCGTCGGAGCCCGCGTCGGACGGCACCATCGACACGACGTAGGTTCCGGCCGGGAGGGTCAAGTAGTCCGACACCATGCCGTAGCGCACGTCGTCCAGCTCGAACACGGTCTCGCCGCCACGCAGCGCCGTCAGCTGGATGTCGACTGACTTGGTGTCGGGCGACAGGTGGGCCACCCGCACCCAGCCTTCGATCCCGGCGGCAGCCGGTACCTTGGCGATAGCGGGCCCCGCACCGACGGCGGCGAGGCCGATCGCGGCCGCGAGGGCGATGATGACGCGGGTGGCTCGACGTGATGGATGTGGGTTCATGAGGTTCTCCAGTTCGGGATGGGTGGATGAAGCGGGGGCAACCGACGGGCGGGTCACAGGATGAGCCCGTCGGGTGAGATGACGGAGAAGGTGAGCAAGAGCCCTGCCGGTGTCGCCTCGGCGGATTCCGGACGGAATCGGCCGTCGAGTGAGGCGAGCAGGAGGCTCGCGTCCTGGGTGATCTCCCCGCCTTCGACGACGGCATCGCCGCCGACGGATTCGATCACGACCTGACGGAACGCGAGGCCCTCTTCGCCCGGGACGATCGGGAAGCCACCGATCGCGACGTCGTCCGTGGCAAGGAGCTGGCCGAGCGTGACGATGATTCTCTCGTCAACCTGCCCCGCGTCGAGTCGGGACAAGTCCTGGCCGGCAGCATCGAGTGCGGGATTGAGCGCGAGCTCCGCCCCGGCGACGGTCCGCGTGGTGGCGACCTCTGCCGCCTCGAGCTCGGCGGCGTCAATTCCCTCGGGAAAGATCCGCCGAACGTCGACGGACTGGTCACCCTCGCCGAACGACGCCACGACGACGGAGTTGTCGATCGCCTGGCTCGCGCTTGCGGCATTCGGGGAGGCCACCATGGAGTCGGTCGTCACGATGTAGTCGGCGTCGCGCCATCCGTTGGGCGACTGGGCCTGGACCGCCGGGTCGGTGTCGAGCTTGTAGAACCAGATCACGTTGTCGCGGTCGAAGCCGGTCTCGACGAGGTCGACCCACATGGCGTCGTCGATGATGAGCCGCGAGTCACGCGACACGTTGTCGGCGATCCACGACTGGGCATCGCGTGACGCGGAGTCCAGGTCGGAGAGCAGGAGACCGCGAAGCTGGATACCCCAGGCTGGCATGATGACGGCGACGGCCGCCACCACGGCGGTCAGCCAGACGGCGTTCGGCACACGACGCGCTCCCCGCCGTTCGCGCCACGTGCGGACCGCGTAATCGGTGACGCCGGCGACCAGGAGGGCGGCGAGCGGAAGCATCATGATGACGTAGGGAACGGGGAGGTACCCGCCCGGGCGGAACATGAACGCGATCAGGAAGGCGAGCATGATCGCGAATGGGCGGAGGCGCCTCACAAAGATGCCGGCGATCGCGGCGAGCGGTGCCGCGACGGTGAGCACCGGATCCAATTGCCACCAGACTCCCGTCGTCGCGCTGAACAGGCTCTCGGGGTCGAACACCGAACCGCTCGACTCGCGTGCGGCCAGCTGGAAGGCGATCCCGTCGTACAGGCTGACCCGGTCGGGCCCCGGCGTGAGCTCACCCTTGACGATCGCGAGCAGGAGGTAGCTCCCGCCGATGAGAAGCAGGATCGACCCGGCCACGGAGAGGGTGTACCGCCTCGTCTCGGGCTGCGCGTTTCGCCACATCAGCCACGCCACCAGGGGCAGCGCGAGGAGGTAGGTCTCCTTGCTGAGCACCGCGATGCCGAGGGATGCCGCGGCGCCGGCGAACCCCGCCAGCTGGTGCTTGCGGGTCATGGCGAGCAGGATCGACGCGAGCAGCCAGGGCGTGGCGACGTTGTCGAGGTAGACCGTGCGGTGGAATTGCACGGCGAGCGGCGAGAGCGCAAACACGAGCGCGGCCACGGCGGATGCCGGTCGGCTGAGCCCGAGCCGCCGCGCCAGGAACCACAGGAGGGCCACGCTGATCAGCGTCGCGACCACCATCGCCTCGCGGGCCGCGATGACGGCGATGTCGTGGCGCTGGAACGCTCCGGTCAGTCCGGTGTATCCGGCGATCTGCAGCCATCCGAGCGGCGGGTGGTCGTACCAGAAGGTGTAGTGCGCCAGCTCGCCCAGATTGTTCACCGCCCACGCCTGCGCGGTGTACGTGCCCTCATCGTCGATCCGCTGCGGGGATCCGCCGAGGTTCATCGACTGGATGAGCGCCGAGATGGCGAGGATGGGGCTGAGCCACGTGATGGTGGCGCCGTGATTGCGCAGGAAGCGGCGGGTGCGCCTCCAGCGCGGGGACTCCCCGGGGATTCCGGCGTTCGTCTGCGCCCGATTCGGCGCGGGTCGCGATCGGGTCGGACCCGTGACCGGGGGTCGTTTGGCGATGATGGTCATCGGTCGGCTCCTGCGCTGACGAGGTCGGCGTCGCGGACGTCGAGGGGGGCGGGAACGGGGTCGCGGTGGGCGCCGGTGTGTTCGGTCTTCTCTCACGAGTGGTCGCCCCTGAGGTTGCGGACGACGGATCGGATGGCGGCGGCCGCAAGGAAGACCTGGTATGGGAACGTGCCGAGCACGAGCCGCGCGTAGTCGCGCACCCGAACCTTCTGCGAGTACAGGCGGCCGAACTCGGCGAGGCCGGTCATCTCCACCGCGAGCGTGATGAGGGTCGGCGCCACCGGGATGAAGGTGATGAGGGCGATCGCCGTCGGAACCTTCACCGTCAAGATAAGCAGCAGCGAGATGGGGATGAGGAGACCGGTGATGGCCTGCAGGAACGGCATCGAGAGCAGGTAGCGCGCGAACAACCGCTGGCGCAGCTGGGGGAGCCGCCGCCATTCGCCCTTGCCCAGCACCTGCAGAAAGCCCTGGTTCCAGCGCGTGCGCTGCTTGTACAGCGATTTCAGCGTGCCGGGGGTCTCCTCCCGGGTCACGACCTCCGCGCTGTACGCCACGACGACCTTGGCTCCGGCACTGGACAGGCGGACGCCGAGCTCGCAGTCCTCGGCGAGGCATCCGTCGTCCCAGCCGTTCGACCAGGTGAGCCAACCCCGCCGCACGAATACCGTGTTTCCGCCGAGCGGGATGAACCGGGCATTGGCGTGGAAGTGCAGGCGCGAGCGGAACCAGAAGTAGTACTCGAGCACGTTGCGCAGCGACCACCAGCTCGACTGGAAGTTCATGAGCTGCACGCCGCCCTGGACGACATCGGCCCCGGTCTCGGTGAAGCGGGAGTCGACGAGGCTGAGCAGATGGCAGTGCACGTCGTCTTCGGCGTCGAATACGCCGACGACATCGCCGCGGGCGATCTCGAGCGCCTTGTTCAGCGCCTTGGGCTTGTTCTTCGGGACGCTGTCATCCACCACGACCTTGATCAGGTGCGGATGACGCGCAGCGGCCTCGCGGACGACGCGCTCCGTGCCGGGGTCGTCGTGACCCACGATCGCGATGATCTCGAAGTCCGGATGAGTCTGGGTCGCGAGCTTGTCGAGCGTCTGGCCCATCACCTCCTCCTCGTGCCGCCCAGGCACGAGGAGCGTGAAGGACAGCTGCGGGGCCTGCGGCGTCGTCGAGAAGCCGGTGTCCTTGAGGTGTCCGGTCGAGCGCCACGCATGGAGCATCCACCACAGGGTCGTCACGGCGATCGTGGTGAGGAGCACTGCGAGGATCACGAGCGAGGAGTACCCGATCCACTCGCCGGGGGTCCAGTCGGCGAAGAGGGCGAAGCCGCTCGGGTCGGGGGTCGCCTCGCCGGCCTCGCCGGCTCCGCCGCGATTGGGCGCGACATCGGCGGGGGCTTGCGGTGCCGGGGTGACCAGGGGTTCGGGGTTCGCCTGGCTGAAGATCTGTGATGGAGCGTGAGGGGATATCACGAAGGGTGCCTCCGGGGTAGGGATTACGGGTGAACGTCGGCCGTTCTGGCGATGGTGACGCGAGACGCGTTCTGCGGATGGGGCGTTGCGGGGTGCGGGGTGATGTCGTGCGGAACAGTGCGGTGGACGAGACGTGCCGAGGTGTGGGGAGTCGTCTCGGCCGATGGGGCGGGCTTGAAGACGATGAAGCGATAGGCGAGAAAACGGAACACCATGCCGAGAACGAGTCCGACGCCGTTGCCGGCGATGTTGTCCGCGAGCTGTGAGGTGAAACCGAGCACGTAGTGGGAGACGAAGAGGCATGCCGCGGCGATGAGCAGTCCGACGACATTCATCGCCCCGAACAGCACGGCCTCGCGAATGACGGGGCGGCTGCGCTCGCGACGGAACGTGATGTGGCGGTTGCCGATCCACGCGACGAGGGTCGCCACCGCGACCGAAATCACCTTCGCGCCGATCGGCTTGTCATCGAGGAGAGCCAGGCGGAGGAGGTTATAAACACCGACGTCGACGACGAAGGCGAGGCCGCCGACCATTCCGAAGCTCGCGAGCTGGGCGAGACGGTCGCGGTGGGTGCCGATCCGGGAGGCGGGGGTCCCCCCCGAACGGGGGGAGTTTGTGGCGGACATGCGTGAACTTCGTCGTCAACCCCCCGAACGGATTGGCGATTCGCGAATATTCTTAGATTTTGGCGACAACCCAGTCACTTGTTGGGGAAACGCTCAGGAAACCCATCCCGTGCCCCCGCGAAGCCGTCGAAGCCGTCGAAGCAGTCGGTCTCGCGCTCGGTGAGGGCAAGAATCAGCGCCGACGGGACGGACGGCCACTCGTCCACCCGGCCCATCGCGGCGCCGCCGTCCCGATCCGTCGGCATCGTGTCACCGCGACCCGTGTTGTCGGCATCGTGTCACCGCGACCCGTGTCGCCAACGTCGGAGCTCGTCGGCGCCACGCCGCCGCGCGGGCGGGACACGCCCCTTCTGTGTGAGGAACTCCGACTTGTGCGACACAACCCCCGCCCGTCAGGCGCTCCGCGCCGAGCAGCCAGGCGCTCCGCGCCGAGCAGAGGGGAGGGGGCTACGCGTCGGAGCCGACGAAGTCGCCCGTCGCCAGGTACTGGATATTCTTGGCGATCGTGACCGCGTGGTCGGCGAAGCGCTCGTGGTACCGGCTCGCAAGGGTCGCATCGACCGTGTCGACGGCGGCACCCTTCCAGGTCTCGCCGAGCACCGCATCGAAGACGCCGACGTGCAGCTCGTCGATGCGGTCGTCGTCGTTGCGGATCTCCTCGGCGAGAGCCGTGTCCTCCGACTTGAGCAGCGAGGTCAGCTTCTTCGCGATCGCGACGTCGAGCGCGCCGAGCTCCTGGAATGTCGAACGCAGGCTCTTCGGCACGACCTTCTCGGGAAAGCGGTAGCGGGCGAGCTGCGCGATATGCTCGGCGAGATCGCCCATGCGCTCGAGCGACGCGCTGATGCGCAGGGCGCTCACGACGATGCGCAGGTCGCGGGCCACCGGCTGCTGGCGGGCGAGGATGTTGATGGCGAGTTCGTCGAGGGCGAGTGCGGCGCTGTCGATGCGGCTGTCGCCGGCGATGACGCGCTCCGCGAGCGAGACGTCGGACTCGTTGAAGGCGCGCGTCGCGTTCTCGATCGAGAACTCGACGAACGTCGCCATCTCGACGAGGCGCTCCTGCACCTCTCGCAGCTCCTGCTGGAATACTTCGCGCATCATCGTCCCTTCGTGGCGGACATGTGTCACCCGCGCAATCCACGCTAGCCTGCGCGGCGTCGGTTAACAGTTGGTGTTGCGCGGCTGAACAGTACCCAAAGTAGTCTCCGTGCCGAACGACCGCAGTCAGGCTGGCCGGGACGGAGTTACTAATCTGTTCATATGGACTCCACCTGGTTGGTGCCCGTGTCGCTGGCCTTCGGATTTTTCGTGGGCGCCGGCCTGGTCAGCTTGATGCATCTCGCCGCTCTGCGCGGCGAACGGGCGCACCGCGTCGTCAACTCCTCGGTACCCGACGGGGTCGATTCGGTGATCGACGCACTCGAATCGGCCGGCGTCGTCGTCGATCCCTCGAATGTCGTCGTCAAGGCGTCCCCAGGGGCTTTCGCCTACGGGGTGGTGGCGGATCGTTCGCTCGTCCACCCGGAGCTCATCGACTTGGTGAACAGGGTGCGCCGCACCGGCGAGCCGATCACCGACGAGCTCGAGGTCGCGCGGGGCCCATTCGGTGACGCGAACATCGTGCTCGCGGTGCGCGTCGCGCGCCTCGGCTCGCGCTACGTGATGCTCCTCGCCGAGGATCGCACGGAGTCGCACCGCCTCGATGCCGTGCGGCGCGATTTCATCGCGAACATCAGCCACGAGTTGAAGACCCCGATCGGTGCCGTTGGGCTGCTCGCCGAGGCGCTGCAGGCCGCGGCGGGGGAGCCCGCCCAGGTGCGCCGGTTCGCCAAGCGGCTGACGAAGGAGTCGGAGCGTCTCGCGCGGATCGTGCAGGAGATCATCGAGCTGTCCCGGCTGCAGGCCTCCGATGCGCTCACCGAGGCGGAGCTCGTCTCGGTCGACCATGTGGTGTCGCTGGCCCTCGACCAGACGAAGGTCGCGGCCGACGGCCACCGGGTCAACGTCGTCACCGGCAAGAACACCGGCGCGGTCGTCTACGGCGACGAGACGCTGCTCGTCACGGCCCTGCACAACCTCATCGCCAACGCAATCCAGTACTCCCCTAACGGTTCCCGCGTCGGCGTCGGCGTCAAACGGGTCGACGGGATCGTGGAGATCGCCGTCACCGACCAGGGGGTCGGCATCCCCGACGAAGAGCTCGGGAGGGTGTTCGAGCGGTTCTTTCGCACCGACCCCGCACGCTCCCGTCGCACGGGCGGATCGGGGCTCGGCCTGGCCATCGTCAAGCACGTCGTCGAGAACCACGGCGGCGATGTGCGGGTGTGGTCGCGGCTCGGCCGCGGATCGACGTTCACCATCCGATTGCCCGAAGCGTCCCGCGGGGCGGCAGCTACCTCAGGAGAGAAGAAATGACCAGCATCCTCATCGTCGAAGACGAGCCCTCGCTCAGCGAGCCGCTCGCCTACCTGCTCGGGCGGGAGGGCTACACGACCGAGATCGGCAAGAGCGGGCCGATCGGCCTCGAGAAGTTTGACCGGGGCAGTTTCGACCTCGTGCTCCTCGACCTGATGCTGCCGGGCCTGCCGGGCACAGAGGTGTGCCGCGAGATCCGCAACCGCTCCCAGGTGCCCATCATCATGCTCACCGCGAAGGACAGCGAGGTCGACATCGTCGTGGGACTCGAGCTCGGCGCCGACGACTACGTCACGAAGCCCTACTCGACGAGGGAGCTGCTCGCGCGCATCCGGGCCGTGCTCCGCCGGCGCACCGACCTCGAGGACGACGCGGAATTCCTGCTCGAGGCCGGCGACGTCGTGATGGACCTCGAGCGCCACACCGTCGCGGTGAAGGGCGCGGAGATCGCGATGCCGCTCAAGGAGTTCGAGCTGCTCGAGCTGCTGCTGCGCAACGCGGGCCGGGTGCTCACCCGCGGCCAGCTGATCGACCGGGTCTGGGGGGCCGACTACTTCGGAGACACCAAGACGCTCGACGTGCACATCAAGCGCATCCGCTCGAAGATCGAGCGCAAGCCGAGCGACCCGGTCATGCTCGTGACGGTGCGCGGCCTCGGCTACCGTTTCGAGGCCTGAGCGGCGGCGCCACTGGGACTGCGAAAGGGGGGTTCCGGGGGAGGGGTCAGGGAACGAGTTCGGCGTACTCGGCGAGGCTGCCGTCGAGTACCGGGACCATCAGCTCCTGGCCCTCGTTGTCGCCGTACTGGAAGAAGACCGGGAACAGGGAGCCCGGCGCTGCCTCGACCCCGCTCAGCACGATCGGGCTCGCGTCGGCTCCGAGCGATTGGGTGCTCCCCGCCCGAAGCGAGACGTTGCGGTCGACCCGCCCCGCCTCCGCCTCCCACGAGACGGTGAGCTGCACGTTCTCGACGCCCGGGTTGATGAGGTTGACCGCGAGGGCGGCGGTCTCGCCGTCTTCGGTGACCAGAAGGGCATTGCGCACCTGGACGTTGCCGACTTCGGCCCCGATCCCGTCGCTCGGGTCGTAGTCGAGGCGGGTCGCCTGGACGGCGCCGAACGTGCATCCAGTGAGGCCGGCTACAACCAGGCCGGCGAGCAAGATGGATGTCGCGCGTGATCGCACAGGGTCCTCCGGTAGTCGATATGCAGAAGTCGAGAGTTCGGAATCAACCGTCGATTCGCCCACTAGACCCGCGCTTGAAGTTTAGCCTACCGAGTCGCCCGGGCGCCCTCGAGGTAAGGTCAGCCTTACTGTGAGATCGCCGTGATAGAATGGGGGCCGCAGAATGGAGTACGATCAATGCTTTTTGAGGTCGGCGAAACCGTCGTATACCCCCACCACGGTGCAGCAACAATCACCGAAGTGAAGACCCGCATCATCAAGGGCGAGGAGAAGCTGTATCTCAAGCTCAACGTTACGCAGGGTGACCTGACCATCGAGGTACCCGCCGACAACGTGGACCTCGTCGGCGTGCGGGATGTCATCGGCCAGGAGGGGCTCGACCGCGTCTTCGACGTGCTTCGCGCCCCGTTCACCGAGGAGCCGACCAACTGGTCGCGCCGCTACAAGGCCAATCTCGAGAAGCTCGCCTCCGGTGACGTCATCAAGGTGTCGGAAGTCGTGCGCGACCTGTGGCGCCGCGACCAGGACCGCGGACTGTCGGCCGGGGAGAAGCGTATGCTCGCGAAGGCGCGCCAGATCCTGATTTCCGAGCTCGCGCTCGCCGAGAAGACCGATGAAGAGAAGGCCTCGAGCGTTCTCGACGAGGTCCTCGCGTCATAGTCGACGCGACCAGCCAGCAGTTGTCGCAGCACCAGCCGGTCGGGGTCATCGTCGTCGCGGCCGGCAGCGGGTCGCGACTGGGGCTCGGCCAGCCGAAGGCGCTCGTATCGGTGGTCGGCGAGTCGATCCTCGAACGCGCGCTCCGCACCGTTTTCGCACTGAGCTCGCCGGCCAACGTCGTCGTGGTGGCGCCGGCCGGGCAGCTCGCCGCCGCTCGCGTGCTCTGCGAGACGGTCGCCGGCGTTGCAGTCGGCCATCTCACCGTGGTCGCCGGGGGACAGACGCGCCATCAGTCGGTCGCGGCCGGCCTCGCCGCCCTCGACCGCGACGTGCGCACCGTGCTCGTACACGACGCCGCGCGCGCTTTCACGCCGGTGGACCAGTTCGAGAGGGTCGTCGCCGCGGTCGAGGCGACGCGGTCCGGCGTTGTGCCCACCCTCGCCGTGAGCGACACGATCAAACAGGCGGATGCGTCCGGCCGCATCGTGCGCACCCTCGACAGGTCGCAACTCGTCGCGGTGCAGACGCCGCAGGGTTTCCCGCGCGGCGAACTCGTCGCCGCGTACAACACTGCGACCGAGGAGTACACCGACGACGCCGCGCTGTTCGCCTCGGCCGGCCACCCGGTCTCCGTCGTCGATGGCGACGTGCTCGCCTTCAAGATCACGACCCCCTGGGACCTGCGCCGGGCGGAGTCGCTCGCGCGCGACGCCGCCCCGGTCGCCGCGTCCGCGCGCACCGGCGTCGGCATCGACGTGCACGCCTTCGATGCCGACAGTCCACTCTGGCTCGGCGGACTACACTGGCCGGGCGAGACCGGCCTGTCGGGGCACAGCGACGGAGACGCCCTGAGCCACGCGATCTGCGACGCACTACTGTCGGCCGCCGGCCTTGGCGACATCGGATCGCTGTTCGGCACCGACGACGACCGCTACGCCGGCGCGCACGGGGACGTGTTCATCTCCGAGACGGTCGCGGCGCTGCGGCGCGCCGGATTCTCGATCGGCAACGTCGCCGTTCAGGTCGTCGCCCGGCGCCCGAAGCTCGCGCCGCGCCGGCTCGAGCTCGAGAGGCACCTCGGCGGCCTCGTCGACGCGCCCGTCAGCGTGTCCGCGACGACGACCGATGGTCTCGGTTTCACCGGCAGGGGCGACGGCATCGCCGTCATCGCGACCGCGCTCGTGCAACGCAGTCGTTAAGCTGTCCCAGTGACCCTGCGCCTCTATGACTCCAAGTCACAGTCTCTGCTCGACTTCGTCCCGGTGACCCCGGGCCGGGTGGGCATCTATGTCTGTGGCCCGACCGTGCAGTCTTCGCCGCATATCGGGCACCTCCGTTCCGCCCTCGTCTACGACCAGTGGCGCCGGTGGCTCACCTACCGCGGCTTCACCGTCACGCTCGTGCGCAACGTCACCGACATCGACGACAAGATCCTCGACCGCGCCGCCGGCACCGTCGAGGAGTGGTGGGCGCTCGCGTACCGATACGAGCTCGAGTTCAGCGCGCAGTACGCGCGCCTCGGTATCCTGCCCCCGACCTACGAGCCGCGGGCGACCGCGAGCGTGCAGCAGATGCAGGACCTCATCGGCGAGCTCATCGGGCGCGGACACGCGTACGCGGCCGACGACGACTCCGGCGACGTCTATTTCGACACGCGCTCGTGGGAGCCGTACGGCGAACTCACCAGGCAGAACCCGAACGACATGGCCGCCGCCGTCGACGCCGACCCGCGCGGGAAGCGCGATCCGCGCGACTTCGCGCTCTGGAAGGGCACCAAGCCGCAGGAGCCGGCGTCGGCGTCCTGGCCGTCCCCGTGGGGCGCCGGCCGTCCGGGCTGGCACATCGAGTGCTCGGCGATGGCCTCGCGGTACCTGGGCGACCAGTTCGACATCCACGGCGGGGGGCTCGACCTGCGCTTCCCGCACCACGAGAACGAGCTCGCGCAGTCGACGGCGGCCGGGCGCCCGTTCGCCAACTACTGGGTGCACAACGGCCTCGTGCACGTCACCGGGCAGAAGATGTCGAAGTCGCTCGGCAACTCCATTTTCGCGGCGGAGTTCCTCGAGTACGCCGCGCCCCTGGTCGTGCGGTACTACCTCGGATCTGCCCACTATCGGTCGAGCATCGACTACCACGACGGGTCGCTCCTCGAGGCGGAGGCCGCGCTCGAGCGCATCGAGGTGTTCCTGCACCGCGCCGAACGCCGCCTCGCCGGCACCCGGTTCGAGGGCAGCGGCGTCGAGATCGTGCCGGAGGAGTTCGTCGAGGCGATGAACGACGACCTCGCCATCCCGCAGGCGCTCGGCGTGCTCCACGAGCGCGTGCGCGCCGGCAACGCCGCCCTCGACTCCGAAGACCTGCAGACCGCGGGGAAGCTGCGCGGCGAGGTGTTCGCGATGACCGAGGTGCTCGGAATCAATCCCCTCTCACCCGAATGGCAGCGGGACGACGACTCCCGCGCCGCATCGGCCCTGTCCGCGCTCGTGCGCAGCCTCCTCGTGCAGCGTGACGGCGCCAGGGCGGCGCGCGACTTCGGCGCGGCCGACCGCATCCGCAATGAACTGGCCGCCGCCGGCATCCAGATCGAAGACACCCCGACGGGGCCACATTGGAGTTGTGAATAATGAAGAGCAGCGGCAACAAGCCACGCGCCGGAGCAGTACGCAAGGCTCGCAAGGGACCGCAGGTCGGTTCCGGCGGCCAGGGGCGCCAAGCGCTGGAGGGGAAGAAGCCCACCCCGAAGGCCGTCGACCGCCCGTACCACCCCGCCGGCAAGCGCAAGGCCGCCCAGGAGCGGTTCGTCGGCGCCGGGGGAGGGCGCGCGGGCGCCCAGGGCGGTGCCCCGGGGCAGCGTGACAACACCCAGCGCCCCCAGCAGCGCCGCGGCAAGCCGGCGGGCTCCTCCGGCGGTGGCGGCGCGGAGATCGAGGTCGTCACCGGCCGTAACTCGGTGGTCGAGGCGTTGCGCGCGAACATCCCGGCGTCGACGCTCTATGTCGCGACGCGCATCGAGGTGGATGACCGGGTCAAGGAGATCCTGAACCTCGCCACGAAGCGCGGCCTGCCGATCCTCGAGGTCATGCGCCCGGAGCTCGACCGCCTCGCCGGATTCGACTCGGTGCACCAGGGGGTGGCACTCAAGGTTCCGCCTTACGAGTATGCGCATCCGGAGGAGATGCTCGACAAGGTCGTCTCCCGCGGGCAGGTGCCGCTGTTCGTGGCTCTCGACGGCATCACCGACCCGCGCAACCTCGGCGCGATCATCCGCTCCGTCGCGGCGTTCGGCGGACAGGGCGTCATCGTGCCGCAGCGCCGCTCCGTGGGGCTCACCGCATCGGCCTGGAAGACCTCGGCCGGTGCGGCGGCGCGCACGCCCGTCGCGATGGCCGCGAACCTCACCCAGACGCTCAAGGCGCTCAAGGAGCGCGGGGTGTTCGTGCTCGGCCTCGACGGCGACGGCGACGTGGAGCTTCCCGGCCTGACCTGGGCCAGGGAGCCGCTGGTCATCGTCGTCGGCAGTGAGGGCAAGGGCCTGTCCCGCCTCGTGACCGAGACGTGCGATGCGATCGTGTCGATCCCGATCAACTCATCGACCGAGTCGCTGAACGCCGGCATCGCGGCGTCCGTGACGCTGTACGAGATCTCGAAGCTGCGGGCCAAGAAGAAGTAGCCCGCCGGCACCCTCTCGCTTTCATTATTCAGGAGTCTGGTGGTCGCCGTTACGGCAATGCGGCCAGCAATCGCACGAAATGCGCCAAACGATTCGTCTGGCGCATTTCCTGTTGGCGTAGTCGCTTCTGATCGCAGGAGCTGCTTCTGGCCGCCCAGTCACTCCTGAATAGTGAAAGGCACGGATCAGACCCGCGCGCGCCAGTCGTCCTCGTCGATGACGTCGACAGGCGCCGTGATGGTTCCGGTCGCGGGATCGATCATCGTCGCCTCGTCGCGGCGGAACCGCAGCACGTTCTCGATGTACGAGCCGACCGCCTCGGCCAGCGGCACGTCGCGGCTCTCGTTCTGCGAGAGGTACCAGCGGTGCTCGAGCATCTGGTGGTACATCTCCGCCGGCTCGAGGCGCCCCTTGAGGTCCTTGGGAATCGCGCGCACGACGGGCTCGAAAACTGTCGCGAGCCATTCGTGCGCGACCATCTCCTCGTCGAGGTCGACGCGCGGGAGCGTCGCCGCGTAGGAGTCGAGGTCGTTGAGGAGCCGCCTGGCCTGATTCTCCTGCGCATCGATGCCGGTGAGCCGCAACAGGCGCCGGGAGTGGTGCCCCGCGTCGACGACCTTCGGCTGGATGCGCACCTGCGTGCCCGAGTCGTCCGTCTTGATCGCGAGCTCCTCGATGTCGAAGCCGAGGGCGTTGAGCCGCTCGACGCGCTGGCTGATCCGCCAGCGCTCCGACGACGCGAACGACTCCGATCCGGTGAGCTCGATCCAGAGGCTGCGGTACGCCGCGACGATTCCGTCACTGACCTCCACCGGGTCGAGCGACTCGTCGGTGCGCCCGCCCGCGGCGAGGTCGAGCAGTTCGCCGGCGATGTTGACCCTGGCGATCTCGAGGTCGTTCTCGCGCTGCCCGTTGGACAGCCCGTTGTAAAGCTGACCGGTCTCGGCATCGACGAGATAGGCGGCGAAGGAGCCGGCGTCGCGGCGGAAGAGGGTGTTCGAGAGCGACACGTCGCCCCAGAAGAAGCCGATCATGTGCAGCCGCACGAGAAGTACGGCGAGGGCGTCGACGAGACGGGTGGCCGTGTCGTCGCGCAGGCGCTGCGAGTAGAGGGCGCGGTAGGGGAGCGAGAACTTCAGGTGCCGTGTGACCAGAACCGCCTCGAGCGGCTCGCCGTCGTCATCCGTGCGGTTCGTGATGACCGCGATCGGGTCGACACACGGCACGTCGAGGCGCTGAAGGGTGCGGAGCATCTCGTATTCGCGACGGGCGAGTTCGACCGAGGTCTCCTTGATTGCGATCACGTAGCCGCTCAGGTGAACGAAGCGCACGAGGTGCCGGGAGATCCCCTTGGGCAGCGCGGCGATGCTGTCATCGGGCCAGGTGTCCAGCGGACGGTTCCAGGGTAGGTCGAGCAGGGCGGGGTCGACGATGGCCGAAGTGATGTTGAGCGAGCCGCTCATGGTCTGATCCTGACTTGTCGAGGGCAATAAAGAAGCCGAGCCTGCCGGGATCCAGTTGACTTCGGATCTCGACAGGCTCGACCGGTGCTGCAGTGCAACTAGACGAGGGCCGGCTTGTTGAGGCGCAGGCCAGTCTCGACGTCGAAGACGTGGATGTGCTGCGGCTCCGGCGTGATGAACACGTGGTCGCCGGCGCTCGGGTGGATGCGGCCGTCGACGCGCGCGACGATGTCGACGCGGTTGCCGTCGATGTCGGCGTGACCGTAGAGGTACCCGTCCGCTCCGAGCTCCTCCACCAGGTCGACCTCGACGGGGAGGCCGGCACCGGAGGTCGACACGACCATGTCTTCCGGGCGAACGCCGATGGTGGCCTTCTTGCCCTTGTTCGTGGCGAGAACCTCGCGCTCGACCGGCGCGATCGCGGATCCGAAGGTGATTCCGGTGTCGACGACCTGCGCCTCGAAGAGGTTCATGGCGGGGGAGCCGATGAAGCCGGCGACGAACACATTCTGCGGCTTCTCGTACAGGTCGCGAGGCGTTCCGACCTGCTGCAGCACGCCGTCCTTGAGCACCGCGATGCGGTCGCCCATGGTGAGCGCCTCGGTCTGGTCGTGGGTCACGTAGACCGTGGTGACGCCCAGGCGGCGCTGCAGCGAGGCGATCTGGGTGCGCGTCTGCACGCGGAGCTTGGCGTCGAGGTTCGACAGCGGCTCGTCCATCAGGAACACCTGCGGCTGGCGCACAATGGCGCGGCCCATGGCGACGCGCTGGCGCTGTCCACCCGAGAGCGCCTTCGGCTTGCGGCCGAGGTAGGGCTCGAGGTCGAGCAGCTTGGCCGCTTCGAGAACGCGGTTGGCGCGCTCGTCCTTGTTGACGCCAGCGATCTTGAGTGCGAAGCCCATGTTCTCGGCGACGGTCATGTGGGGGTACAACGCGTAGTTCTGGAACACCATTGCGATGTCGCGGTCCTTCGGCGGAATGTCGGTGACGTCGCGGTCACGGATCAGAATCCGGCCGTCGTTGACCTCTTCGAGGCCCGCGAGCATGCGGAGCGAGGTCGACTTGCCGCAGCCGGATGGTCCGACGAGAACGAGGAACTCGCCGTCGGCGACCGAGAGGTCGAGGGCGTCGACCGCCGGGATGGTGGAGCCCGGGTACAGGCGGGTTGCCTTGTCAAAGGTGACTGTGGCCATGGTTTTTTCTTCTCCTTCACCGGCAGGTACGTGCCGGACGATCCGTCGTGAATGGATGAGGGACGCGGGCGCCCCAGGTGGGCGACGACGACCACCAGCCCCCAGTATGTCACCACCGCCCGGACTGGGGTAGGGCGCTCGCCCTCTCACTGGTTAAGCTGGATCGGTAGTTCTTCCGGTTTCAAGGTGAGGGTTTATGAGCAACAACGGTTCGCGCGACACGCACCTCAGCAAGAACCAGCGGCGCGTCGCAGCGCGGGAGAAGGCCAAGGCGCTACGTGAATCGCAGCAGAAGAAAGAGCGCCGCGGCCGCCTGCTCCTGCAGGGCGGCCTCATCCTGGCTTCGCTGGCCATCGTCGCGACGGTGACCCTGATCATCGTCAACTCGATCAGGCCACCCAACCCCGGCCCCCTCAACATGCTCAGCGATGGACTCCTGATCGGAGAGAACTTCGAGGTCGTGACCACCCCTGCGCTCCAGCCCGACGAGGAGCCGGTGGCGACCGAGCCCGATCCCGAGAGCGACGCAATCGCGATCCAGATCTGGGTCGACTACCAGTGCCCGGTCTGTGCGGTGTTCGAACAGACGAACAACGAGCAGATCACCACGCTCATCGAGCAGGGCGCGGCGACGCTGGAGATCCACCCCGTCGCGATCCTCGACCGCGCCTCGCTCGGCGCGCGCTACTCGACGCGTTCAACCAATGCCGCGGCGTGCGTCGCCAACTACTCGCCCGACACCTTTTTCGACTTCCACAACGTGCTCTTCGCGAACCAGCCGGAGGAGCAGACCTCTGGCCCGGATGACGAGGCCCTGATCGCGCTCGCCGAGGAGGCCGGCGTCTCTGAGCTGTCGAACGTCGAGGAGTGCGTGACCGACGAGCGCTTCGAGGGCTGGGTGGAGGCCGCGACGCAGCGGGCGGTCACCGACCCGGCGTTGCTGAACGAGCAGGGCCAGTTCGGCACCCCCACGGTGCTCGTGAACGGTGAGCGATTCACCGGGGCGCCGAACGACGCCACCGCCTTTGCCCAGTTCATCGCGGAGGCCGACGGCGCCGCGTTCTCGGAGGAGACTTCGAGCTCGCCGTCACCGTCGCCCGCGCCCTGACCCACCATTCCCGCGCTCACCTCGATGTTCGACTCGTCGGTCTCCTGGCGAGACCACGCGGTGAAGAAGACCCGCTCGGGGTGCTCGGCAGCCAGCACTGGACCGAGGTCGTCCGCGGATCGGAGATCTCGCAAGCATGACGCAGCATCGCCGCGGAATCGACACACCGACGGCGGAGGATTTTGCCGTTGACAGGTGCGCGGATGCTCTTCGAGGCTGGCGCCAGGGAAGAGCGGGGCTCCAGAGCAAGCGCCGAATCGTCGGCTTCTCACCCCCGCAACGATGGCGAGTATGGTCCATCCCACAGCGACACCGTGGGCGGCACAAGCTCGCTCACTCCGTCGGTGAGGTCCTGTCGGTCTAGGCGCATGAACTCAGACGCTTTCGAGGGTCGCGCGCTCGAGCAATACGTTTCTGCGGAGGAACTCCCGTGGCACCTCGGCCAATTCAGGTGGAAGGTCGTATGCACCGAGCTGAGGCGATCCGAACCGCGGTCTCGGCGGCATCGACTCCCACTCCTGGTACAGCGATGATGCGATGACCCGTCTGCCGAACGAGTCGCTCGAGGGTCTCCGGAGTGGGGATCTTCTTACCGCTCTCGATGGTGGAGATCTCGGGTCGACTACCTTTTGCGCGCGCGGCTCGATCACTTCGGGTTATGCCGCTTGCGAGGCGGGATGAACGCAGCAATGTCGACACAGCCACGAGAACCTCCACCGTAAGTAACTTCGGGTGGATATATTCATCACAGCCCGGGCGTCGGCCGGGTTTCGCATTCGTGGAACAGATCGGCCGATAGGGCTGAAGCGGGACCCTTCGCTTGCCTGTTCACCCAGGGTGAGTGGGCGAACGAATTCGCCTTGCTTCGTGCTCGATTTACGTCCCGCGAGGGCCCGGGTCAAACTTCCCGGTACTCCTTTGGGTATTCCAGGGGTTGGAAAGGGCAAGGGAATAGCTGTGGCGGGGTGTGCCCCGACCAGCCGCCACCCCCGTACTGCGCGTGATTCCCAAGCTCCCCCACCCAACAAGGTGTCGACGTTCATCCGGGCCTCGTGAAGCCGTGCAAACCGTTGAGCCCTGGTGACACCGATGGCCTTGGCGAGCATCTATCGAATGAATGGGAGTCAATCCCGGACAGCGAACAACGATTGTGGCTGATCGAGATCGCCGATCGATTGGCGCGATGGCTGGGGGAGCGGGGTGTCGACCAAGTCGTCGAAGGTGCGACCGGGAACGCGCAGCCGCTTCGCAACGACACAATTCGTCGGCTGGCCGACTCGTCGGGCTCCCTCGACAGGCCGTTCATGGCCGGGGCCCATTGATTGCGAAGATCGTCGAGTCGATTCGGATGGGAGCTGTAGTCCCCTCCGCGCATCCGCCATACCTTCGGAGGCGAGTAGGAACCTTCGCGGGAATCATGTCACCGTGTTATTGGCGGCGTCGTCGGCTGACGGCCCGGTTTTCCCTTCGTCACAACTCGGTTCTCATTTCTCGGGTGGCAGGCCGCTCAGACGAAATGTCCATCAGATCGGGTTCAGGTCCGTTGTGACCGGGCTGCCGACCGAAGCGACGGATTGCGATCAATCGGATGGGTGCCTCCTCGTCCAGGAGAGGTGGCGGGAAGATCAAGAACGGTCTTGAAGGCCTCGCCATGAGCGCCAAGTCTCTGGCCCTTTTTGCGGGCCCCCTGTCGGATTCGAACCGACGACCCCCGCTTTACAAGAGCGGTGCTCTGGCCAAACTGAGCTAAGGGGGCGGATGCCGCGTCGCGCGCGATGCAGCACTCCATGCTACCTGCGAGGCCGTAGGTTGGGATTCCGTTCGCCCGAAGCCTGGGTGAGGAGTGACACGAGGAACGAGGGGGCGCTGTGGCGGGACTGTCCGTGCCGGATCGCTCGCCGGCGCTCATCCTGTTCGTAGCGGGCGCCGTGCTCGTCGGGGTGCTCACCGCGACCCAGTCGCGCGTCAACAGCGAGCTGTCGCAGCGCCTCGGCGACGGCTATCTTGCCGCGATCATCTCGTTCGGCTCTGGCCTTGCGATATTGCTCGTCGTGCTCGCCGTGTGGGCCCCCGGCCGCACGGGCACACGGCGCCTGATCAGCGCGGTGCGCTCCGGCGCAACGCCCTGGTGGTACCTCGGTGGGGGAGTCGCCGGCGGCGCGTTCGTGCTCGCCCAGGGGCTGTCGGCCGCCACGCTCGGGGTGGCCCTGTTCACGATCGCGGTCGTGAGCGGGCAGACGGCGTCGGGGCTCGTCGTCGACCGGATCGGGCTCGGCACCATGGCCCCGACCGCGATCACGGTGACGCGCCTCGCCGGATCAATCCTCGCGCTGGTCGCCGTCGTCTGGGCGGTGTCGTCGCAGGTGCGCGCCGACACCGCGCTGTGGGTGCTGCTGCTGCCCCTGCTCGCCGGGATCGGCCTCGGATGGCAGCAGGCCGCGAACGGGCAGGTGCGGGCGGCCGCCGGCTCGGCGATGACCGCGACCCTGATGAACTTCGTCGCGGGGACCCTCGTGCTCACCCTCGCCGCCGCCGTGCACCTCGCGTTCGCCGACTGGCCGCCGTCCCTGCCCGCCGTCCCTTGGCTGTACTCGGGCGGGCTCCTCGGCACCCTGTTCATCGGGCTCGCGATCGTCGTCGTGAAGCACACCGGGGTGCTGCTGCTCGGGCTCGGCGCGGTCGCCGGCCAGCTGCTCGCGTCGCTCGCGCTCGATGTCCTCGCCCCGGTCGCGGGGCATCCGATCGCCTCGACGACGGTGCTCGGCACCGCGCTCACCCTCGTGGCCGTCGGGATCGCGACGATCCCGTCGCGCCCGATCGGCCGACGCTGAGCCGCGGCACTGGTCGGCCGGGCACTGGCCGGCGGGGCGGCAGAGAGCCGACACCCTCGTGGGTCACATCGCGCCGAGGAACTCCCGCGGATCGACCCGCGGCTTCGGGTTCACCTTCGCCGCGTCGGGGACGCCGCCGACGTAGAGCCAACCGAGCAGGTGCTCGTTGTCGGCGAGGTCGTGCGCCGCACGCACCGGCCCCGACCGGGCGAGCGGCCCGGTGCGCCACATGACGCCCCAGCCGGCCTCGTCGAGCAGCAGGGCCAGCAGGTGGGCGACTCCGGATGCCGTGGCCTCCTGCTCCCAGTCCGCCACCTTTGCGCTGGGCCGCACCACGACGACGACCGCGAGCAGGAGCCCAGCGCGCAACGGCCCCGCCGCGAGCTTGTCGGCGTGCGCCCCCGTCGCCCCGCTCGCCTGGGTGAGCGCCCCGCCGAGGCGGCGCCGTGCGTCGCCGCGCACCTCGATGAGGCGCCATGGGCGCAGCGCGCCATGGTCCGCGACGCTAGCCGCGGCTTCGACGAGGGGCAACAACTCGTCCGTCGTGGGAGCGACGGCCGTCACGAGCGGCCAGGATCGGCGACTCCTGGCCGCCTCGATCGCGGTCATCCGGTGCTTACTTCGTCTCTTCCTTGAAGTTCAGCGACAGCGAGTTCATGCAGTAGCGGTCTCCCGTCGGCGTCTGGGTCGCGTCGTCGAACAGGTGGCCGAGGTGGGATCCGCAGGTGCCGCACACAACCTCGGTGCGCACCATGCCGAGGCTGCGGTCGGTGATGAGCTTCACGGCGTCGGGGTCGACGGCCTCCCAGAAGCTCGGCCAGCCAGAGCCTGAGTCGAACTTGGTGCCACTGGGGAACAACTCGGCGTTGCAGGCGCCGCAGGTATAGACGCCCTGGCGCTTCTCGTCGAGCAGAGCACCCGACCACGGGCGCTCTGTCGCTGCCTCGCGGAGGATCGAATAGCGCGTCGCGTCGAGTTCCGCGCGCCATTCGGCCTCGGTCTTCTGCAGCGTGAAGTTGGTTGATTCCTGAGTCATCTGAGTTCCTGCCTTTCACCAATGAGTAGTACACCGCATTAAACTCGCGATCGTGCCAGATTGTTCCGTCGTAGAGAAGTCGTGGAGCGAACTCACGACTGCCGAACTGTATTCGTTCCTGAAGCTGAGAACGGATGTCTTCTTCGTCGAGCAGCGGATCGACGAGGAGGAACTCGACGATCGCGACCAGGAGCCGGACACCCGCCATCTCTGGATCGCCGACGAGGGCGGCGTCGCCGCGTACCTGAGGGTGATCGTCGATGCCGAGCCCAGCCACCGCGACGCGCGGCGCCTGTTCGGCCGCGTGGTCGTGCGACCCGACCGCCGCGGCGAGGGCCTCGCGCAGGCGCTCATCGAGAAGGTGATCGCCGACCACGGCGACGAGGCGCTCCTTCTGCACTCGCAGGAGTACATCGCGCCGCTCTATGCGCGGTTCGGGTTCGAGACCTTCGGCGAGGTGTACGTCGAGGCCGGTCTGCCGCACCTCATGATGTACCGCGCCCCGTCGTGAGGTTCGGTGTCGGATCCGGCGCGGATGAGCACGGCTATCCAGCGGGGTCACCCTAGGCTTACCCCAGGTTCGCGACGGGCCGACCGAGCCGGGAGGTGCCGCATGGGAATCGAAGCCGAGCCGGCCGAGGCGCCGGATGCGGGCCAGAAGGCCGAGGCGCCGGATGTCGGCGAGCGGTCCGCGTTGACCGAGCGCGACGCGGCGATCCTCGAGTTCGAGCACCAGTGGTGGCGGCACGGCGGCGCGAAGGAGGAGGCGATCCGCCGCGATTTCGGGGTGCCGCCCGCCAGGTACTATCAACTGCTCAACGCGCTCATCAACTCCCCGGCGGCGATCGCGCACGATCCACTGCTCGTGCGCCGGCTGCAGCGCATCAGGGAGACCCGCACGAACGCGCGCTCCGCCCAGGCCGGGCACCTGTCGCCGAGCGGTCGCCTTGCGGTCGGCACCACGCGAATCGAAGACTAGGACTCTGCGACACCCATGGCCAAGACCCACCCCACCGATCGTTTCGACGAGATTCCCGACGGCCTCGAGCGCGTGGGGGCGCATCGTGCCCGCGCGGCACCGGGGCGGGGCTGGGTCGGATTCGCCTGGGCCGCCCTCGCCACGGGAGTGCTCGTGCTCGCCGGCGTCATCGCGCTGGCGCTGTTCGACGACGCGATCAACATCGAGCTGCCGTTCGCCGCCGACGGCTCCGCGAGCGCAGAGCCGAGCGCCGAGCCGGCTCCGGAGTCGACGGCGGTGCCCGGCGAGGAGCCGAGCGCGCCGCCGGCCGTGGTGCCCAGCCTGGATCCCGAGGTGGCGATCACCGTGCTCAACGGCACGGCCACGGCCGGGCTCGCGAACCGGGTCGGCGATGCGCTGGTCACCGGGGGATGGTGCGGGGCGATCGCCGTGACGACCGTCGACACCGGCGCCTGCGCCGACAGCGCCCCCGTCGGCTCCCGGGCGAACGCCGACAGGAGCGACGCCACAACCACGGTTGTCTTCTACGGGGACGCGGCCGACGAGCCCGCGGCGCTCGCGCTCGTGGAGACCCTGGGCACGGGCGAGCCGCGGCTAGGAGAGGAGTACCCCGACTCCCCGATCACCGTGGTGGTCGGCACGGACTACGCCGCGGTCAGTGGCTGACGCCCGCCGCGCCGCGGTGGCCCTCGGCCTGACGGCACTGTTGCTCGGAGGATGCGCAGCCGCCCCCACTCCGGTGCCGGTGCCGTCGCCGAGCGCGACCGGCGGCGGCGACACGGCGTCGACCGCCCCTCTGCGCGGCACCGTCGTGCCGGAGGGCTCCCTCGACCGGGCCTCGCTCGCCGTGAAGATCGACAACCATCCCGCCGCGCGCCCCCAGGTGGCGCTTGAGGAGACTGACATCGTGTTCGAGGAGCTCGTCGAAGGGGGGCTGACGCGCTACGCCGCGATCTGGCACTCCGAGATCCCCGGGGTGCTCGGGCCGGTGCGGTCGATCCGGCCGATGGACCCCGACATCCTCTCGCCGTTCGGGGGCGTCGTCGCCTACTCGGGCGGCCAGGAGCGCTTCGTGCAGCTCATGCAGGCGACGCCGGTCTACAACCTCGTGGATGGCGCCCCCGGCACGGCCGCGCTGTTCTTCCGCTCCGACGCTGCGGCGGCACCGCACAACCTCCTGCTGCGGGGACGGGACGCACTCGCCGAGCACACCGACATCGCCGCACCGGAGCCGCAGTTCTCGTACTCCGACGACATCGCCGCCTCGACCGCTGCGTCCCTCGGCGAGCCGACCGCGGCCATCTCCTACCGGTTCTCCGAGACCACCGCGGGAACCTGGGCGTGGGACGCCGCCGGCGGCGCGTTCCTGCGTGGCCAGGACGGCGCCCCCGACCTCGCCGCCGACGGCACGCAGCTCTCCGCAACCAACGTAATCGTGCTGCGCGTCGACGTGACGGTCTCCGACGACGTTCCGCGCACGGAGGTAGTCGGGTCGGGAGACGCCTGGGTGTCGACCGGCGGGGCGACGGCGCACGCGACCTGGTCGAAGAAATCGTCGACCGACATCATGCGCCTCATCGCCGACAACGGGACCCGCGTGGAACTCGCGCCAGGCAACTCGTGGATCGAGCTCATTCCCGACGCCGGATCGGTCGAATTCGTACCACCGCCCGGCGGCTGACCGGCGCGTCCTCTCACTTGCACTCTCCGGGGGAGAGTGCCAGAATCGTTTAGCACTCCCTTCTGGGGAGTGCCAACCGTGTCGCAGTTTTACGACGTCAAAGAGGGACGAGAAACACATATGGCAAAGATCATTGCTTTCAACGAAGAGGCCCGTCGCGGCCTCGAGCGCGGCCTCAACATTCTCGCCGACGCAGTCAAGGTCACGCTCGGCCCACGCGGCCGCAACGTCGTGCTCGAGAAGAAGTGGGGCGCTCCCACCATCACGAACGACGGCGTGTCCATCGCGAAGGAAATCGAGCTGGACGACCCCTACGAGAAGATCGGCGCCGAGCTGGTCAAAGAGGTAGCCAAGAAGACGGACGACGTCGCCGGAGACGGAACGACCACATCGGTCGTCCTCGCCCAGGCGCTCGTTCGCGAGGGCCTCCGTAACGTCGCCGCCGGCGCCGACCCGATCACCCTGAAGCGCGGCATCGAGAAGGCCGTCTCCGCGGTCATCGAGGCGCTCGTCACTGGTGCGAAGGAAATCGAGACCAAGGAAGAGATCGCGGCCACCGCATCCATCTCTGCCGGCGACCCCGAGATCGGCGCGCTGATCGCCGAGGCGATCGACAAGGTCGGCAAGGAAGGCGTCGTCACCGTCGAGGAGTCGAACACGTTCGGCACCGAGCTCGAGCTCACCGAGGGCATGCGCTTCGACAAGGGTTACCTGTCGGCGTACTTCGTGACCGACCCCGAGCGCCAGGAGGCCGTCTTCGAAGACGCGTACATCCTGATCGTCAACGGCAAGATCTCCAACATCAAGGACCTCCTGCCGATCGTCGACAAGGTCATCCAGTCGGGCAAGCAGCTCCTCATCATCGCCGAGGACGTGGATGGCGAGGCTCTCGCGACCCTCGTCGTCAACAAGATCCGTGGCATCTTCAAGTCCGTCGCCGTCAAGGCTCCCGGATTTGGTGACCGTCGCAAGGCGCAGCTGCAGGACATCGCGATCCTCACCGGTGGCCAGGTCATCTCCGAGGAGGTCGGTCTCAAGCTCGAGAACGCGACCCTCGACCTTCTCGGGCGTGCCCGCAAGGTCGTCATCACCAAGGACGAGACCACGATCGTCGAGGGTGCCGGCGAAGTCGACGCCATCGCCGGCCGCGTCAAGCAGATCCGTTCCGAGATCGAGAACACCGATTCCGACTACGACCGCGAGAAGCTGCAGGAGCGCCTGGCCAAGCTGGCCGGTGGCGTCGCCGTCATCAAGGCCGGAGCCGCGACCGAGGTCGAGCTCAAGGAGCGCAAGCACCGCATCGAGGATGCAGTGCGCAACGCCAAGGCCGCCGTCGAAGAGGGCATCGTCGCCGGTGGTGGCGTCGCCCTCATCCAGGCCGGCAAGGTCGCATTCGAGAGCGAAGCCGTTCTGAGCCTCGTCGGCGACGAGGCGACGGGCGCGAACATCGTGCGCGTCGCGATCGACGCTCCGCTCAAGCAGATCGCCCTCAACGCGGGCCTCGAGCCCGGCGTCGTCGTCGACAAGGTGCGTCACCTGCCCACCGGACACGGCCTCAACGCCGCGACCGGCGAGTACGTCGACATGCTGGCCGCCGGCATCAACGACCCGGTGAAGGTGACCCGTTCCGCGCTGCTCAACGCCGCGTCGATCGCGGGCCTCTTCCTCACCACCGAGGCCGTCGTCGCCGACAAGCCCGAGCGCAACCCGGTTCCGGCCGGCGACCCGTCGGGTGGCATGGACTTCTAGGTCCGATTCGAACGGATGGGCGGTTCCCTCGCGGGAGCCGCCCATCCGTGGTTAACGACCCGTCGGCACGCTCAGCGCAGGAACAGCCGCGCGTTCGACTGCTCGATGTCGGCGTACTGCTGGCCGGCCTGGCCGAGGGCCAGGTTGATCGAGTCGAGCGACTCCACCACGAGCTGCTGGGTGGCGCGCCACTCGGTCACCACGCCCTGGAACGCCGTGGAGGCCTGCCCGGTCCACGACGACTGCAGGTTGACCAGCTGCGCGAGCAGCCCGCTTACCTCCGACTCGATCCGGCCCATCGAGGCGCGCACAGCGCCGGTGGTGGTGAGAACTGCTTCGCTGTCGACCTGATAGCGGGTCATGGTGCCTCCGACGTCGGTGGGGAGCCGGGCGGATGCCGGGCCGACCGCAACGCTAGGCCGCGCACCGTCGCCATGGAGTCGTCAGGAGCGGGCTGGGGCGGCCGGGGCGACGTAGTCGTGGGGGAGGAGCGGTAGGGCGACGCGGAAGGTGGCGCCGCCGCCCTCGGTCTCGAAGACCTCGACGGTTCCCCTGTGGGCGATGATGATGCCGGAGACGATCGCCAGGCCCAGCCCGCTGCCGCCGGTCTCTCGGGTGCGCGAGGTGTCGGCGCGCCAGAAGCGCTGGAAGATCTTGTCGCGGATTTGCGGTGGGATCCCCTCGCCGTGGTCGACGATGTCGAGCTGGGCGACCCGCTTTGCGGGGTCGACCGACACGCCGATCTCGATCGGGCTGCCCGGGTTCGTGAACCTCATCGCATTTCCCAGCAGGTTCGTCACCACCTGGCGGATCTTATTCTCCTCGCCGAGCACGACGGCGGGGGTGTCGAGGGTCGTCTTCGCGGGCGGTGTGTTCGAGACCTTCTCGATGGGCACCTGCCTCGGCCGGCGGGTCCTCAGCCGGGCCAGCTGCGCGCCGGCGTAGGAGATGGGGCCGGTCAGCGCGCCGTCCGCGCGCGCGTCCGCCTCTGCCGCCGTGGTTTCCTCCGTCGGCTCCGGTTCCGGATCCGCTTCGGTGATTACGACGTTGATCGTGCGATCCGGCGCCGACGCCATGGCGTCGAGCGCTGCGTCGAAGGCGATCGGCACCAGGTCGACCGGCTTCATCTGCAGCGGCTTCGCCTCGTCGATGCGGGCGAGTTCGAGCAGGTCCTCGACAAGCTCGCCCATGCGGATCGCCTCTTTCTCGATGCGCTCCATGGCCTGCGCCACCTCGTCGGGCGTGGTGAGCGCCCCCATTCGGTACAGCTCGGCATAGCCGCGCACCGACACGAGCGGAGTCCGGAGCTCGTGGCTGGCGTCGCCGACGAAACGGCGCATCTGCTCGATCGTCTTCGCCCGGTCGCCGAAGGCGCGGTCGATCCGCGCGAGCATCGTGTTGAGCGAGGCGTTGAGCCGCCCGACCTCGGTATTGGGCGTCGCCCCCGGCAGCCGCTCGCTGAAGTTGCCGTCCGCGATCGCGGCCGCGGTCGCCTCGACCTGGCGCAGTGGCGCAAAGGTCGAGGTCACCAAAAGCCTCGTGAGCGCGGCACCGAGCACGATGACGGACAGGCCGAAGCCCAGGAAGATCGTGGCGTAGCGGGCAATGATGCCGTTCGGCTCATCGAGGTTGAGGGCGACGACGAGCCCCACCGACTCGTTCGTCTCGACGTTCTTGCCCGGCACCGCGACGACACGCCACTGGGTATTCCGGTCGGCATCCCACAGCGTGAACGCGTGCACCTCGTCGTAACTCATGTCGTCGGCCGTCATCTCGGCCACGATCGGCGGATCGTCGAGATCGTTCTGGCAGACCACGACGCCGCGGTCGTTGACCACCGCGACGTAGAAGTCGTTCGGCCCCTGGGTCTCGCATTGCGACTCCTGCAGCTCGGTCACCCGAAGGGAGCCCACCGACTCGACGATCTTGCTGTCGACGCCCTCGAGCAGGTAGTTGCGCAGCACCGTCATCGTGCCGGCGCCGGCGACGAGCAGGCCGAGCGTGACGAGCAGAACGGTCACGCTGGTGATTTTGGTGCGCAGTGAAATCGAGTTCCACCGATCGCTGAGGGCATCGGTCATGAGAAGCTCAGGCTAAGCCACGAAACTGGCCAGCCTCTGCACGGGTCAGACCTTGGTGGCCTTGAGCATGTAGCCGAACCCACGCTTCGTCTGGATGACGGGCTCGGCCGAGAACTGGTCGAGCTTGCGGCGCAGGTACGAGATGTAGCTCTCGACGATCCCGGCATCACCGTTGAAGTCGTATTCCCAGACGTGATCGAGAATCTGGGCCTTCGACAGAACGCGGTTCGGATTGAGCATCAGGTAGCGCAGCAGCTTGAACTCGGTGGGGCTGAGCTCGATCTGCTCGGAGCCGATCGACACCTCGTGGGTGTCCTGGTCCATCGTGAGCTCGCCGGCGCGGATGACGGCATCCTCTTCGTCGGCCATCGTGCGCCGCAGGATCGCTTTGATGCGCGCTACGATCTCGTCGAGGCTGAAGGGCTTCGTGACGTAGTCGTCGCCTCCGACCGTGAGACCCGTGATCTTGTCCTCCGTGTCGTCCTTCGCCGTCAGGAAGAGGATCGGCGACGTGTACCCGGAGGACCGCAGGCGCTTGGTGACCCCGAAGCCGTTCATGTCGGGCAGCATCACGTCGAGGATGATCAGGTCGGGTTCTTCTTCGAGCACGGCCGAGATGGCCTGCGCTCCATTGCCGACCGCCCGCACCGCGAAGCCGGCGAAACGGAGGCTCGTGGTCAGGAGGTCACGGATGTTCGGTTCGTCATCGACGATCAGGATTCTGGGGCCATCGCTCATGTCTTTATTATCTGCGCGTTAGCTGCAGAAACTCTGTGAGCGGACGGTGTGTCTACCGACGCCGTCGTGACCGCGGGCGGCGAGGTGGGACCATGGCGGGCGAGGGCACCCTCACGACGGCGACGGAGGCGGACGAGCATGACGACTGGACGGCATTGCGGCATTAGGCTCCCGGTAATCGATCATCCCCGCCGACTCATCGGCAGCCGCGTCGTCGACTTCTCGCGCGAGGTAGCGGTGATGGCCATCACCAACCGCACCCCCGACTCCTTCTACGACCGCGGTGCGACGTTCGCTCTCGACGCCGCGATCGCTGCGGCGCGTGCGGCGATCGCGGACGGCGCCGACTGGGTCGACATCGGCGGGGCCAAGTTCGCGCCGGGTCCGGCCATCCCCGTCCGGGCGGAGATCGACCGCTGCGTTCCCGTCATCGCGGCGCTGCGTGGTTCGGGCGCCGTCATCTCGCTCGATACCTTCCAGGCCGAGGTCGCTCGCGCCGGAATCGCCGCTGGTGCCGGCGTGATCAATGACACGACGGGCCTGAGCGATCCGGCCATGGCCGGGGTGGTCGCCGACAGCGAGGCGACCCTCGTGATCACCCACAGCCGCGCCGCGCCGCGGACGGTCCACCACACATCCGGTCTTCGCTGAGGCGGCGCACGCCCGGTGGTCGTGACTAGCACGGCCGCGCCGGCGGCGAGAAGGGCCGCCCTCGCATGTGCTCCCGGCGGGCGACATGCTTTTCCTCCGCCACGGGCGCCTCTGAGGGCGCCGCGGCGGCGCTACGCGGCCTCGGGGAGCGAGTGCGCGTCGAGGATCGTGTAGCTGTACCCCTGCTCGGCGAGGAACCGCTGCCGGTTCTGGGCGAAGTCCTGGTCGACCGTGTCGCGGGCGACGAGCGTGTAGAAATTCGCCGGCAGCCCGCTCTCCTTCGGGCGCAGCAGCCGCCCGAGGCGCTGCGCCTCTTCCTGGCGGGAGCCGAACGAGCCCGACACCTGGATGGCGACGGTCGCCTCCGGCAGGTCGACCGAGAAGTTCGCGACCTTCGACACCACGAGGATCTTCGTCTCGCCGTCGCGGAACGACTGGTAGAGACGCTCCCGCTCCTCGACGGGGGTCGCCCCGGTGAGCTGGGGCGCGTCGAGGGTGTCGGCAAGCTCCTGGATCTGGTCGAGGTACTGGCCGATCACGAGGATCCGCTCTCCCGAATGCCGCTCGACGAGCTGCCTGACGACGTCGAGCTTGGCCGGCGCCGTCGCGGCGAGGCGGTACCGCACGTCGTCGGCCGCCGCGGCGTACTCGAGGCGCTCCTGCTGGGGGAGGTCGATCCGCACCTCGTAGCACGAGGCGGGAGAGATGAAACCCTGCGCTTCGATCTCCTTCCAGGGGGCGTCGAACCGCTTCGGGCCGATGAGGCTGAACACGTCGCCCTCGCGGCCGTCCTCGCGCACGAGGGTGGCGGTCAGCCCGAGCCGGCGGCGCGCCTGCAGGTCGGCGCTGAGCTTGAATACCGGGGCGGGCAGCAGGTGGACCTCGTCGTAGATGACGAGGCCCCAGTCGAGCGCGTCGAGCAGCGCCAGGTGGGCGTACTCGCCCTTCCGGCGGGCCGTCAGAATCTGGTAGGTCGCGATCGTCACGGGCCTCACGTCCTTGACCTGGCCGGAGTACTCGCCGATTTCGTCCTCGGTGAGGGTCGTGCGGCGCAGCAGCTCCGACCGCCACTGGCGGGCGGAGACGATGTTGGTGACGAGAATCAGGGTCGTGGTCTTCGAGACCGCCATCGCGCCCGCGCCGACGAGGGTCTTCCCCGCGCCGCAGGGCAGCACGACCACTCCGGAGCCGTGCTCGAAGAAGCTCTCGACCGCGTGGTTCTGGTATTCGCGCAGGTCGAAGCCGTCGGAATGGTCGAGGTCGATCTCGTGCGGGGTGCCCGGCGTGTACCCGGCGAGGTCCTCGGCGGGCCAGCCGAGCTTCAGCAGCTCCTGCTTGAGCTCACCGCGTGCCCACGGCTGCATGACGAAGCCGTTCTCGCCACGCCGCTCGAGCAGCAGGTTCGCCACCTTTCTTCCGCGCGCGATCTCGGCGAGTACGGCCCGGTCGGTCGCCGTCAGGGTGAGCACACCGTCGGCATCTCGCTCGATGACGAGGCGGCCGTAGCGCGAGACCGTCTCGGCGATGTCGACTGAGACGCTCTGGGGAATCGGGAACTTCGAGTACCGTTCAAGCGTCGCGAGCATGTCGGACGCCTCGTGCCCGGCCGCCCGCGCGTTCCAGAGTCCCAAGCGGGTGATGCGGTACGTGTGCATGTGCTCCGGCGCCCGCTCGAGCTCGGCAAACACGGCAAGGTCATGCCTGGCGTCCTCGGCCAACGGGTGAGCGACCTCGAGCAGCACCGTGCGGTCGCTTTGCACGATGAGTGGTCCGGGCACGTGCGGCGCGGTTGCGGGCTGGGCTGCTGAATTCACCCCGGAAGTCTAACCGCGACCAGTGTGGGGCTTGCCGAGTGCTCAGGTCACGGGGCGTCGTCGGCGGGCGCGACCCTGGTGATGCTCGAGAGGGGGAGGGTGCGCTCGATGGCCGACCGGCGGTCGCGCGCCCGCAGGCGGCCGCCCGCCACGCTCGTCGGCTCGAGCTGGTAGTCGACGATCGTTCCGTTGGGCATCGTGACGCTCACGGTGAGGGCGGCCTTCCCCTTGATCGCGGTGTCGAGCTGGCGGGCGAGCCACGCATCCGCCGCCTCCGCAGGCTCCGGCTCGCCGGCGAGCCGCAGTCGCTCGAGCAGCTCGACGATGGGGTCGGCGGTGCCCGGCAGTGCCTGGCGGGCGTGGCGGCGCCGGCGCAGGGCCACGATCTCGCCGGCGGCGGTCTCCGCGGCGACGGGGTACCTGGCGTCGCTGAGGTTCCAGAAGACGGTCTCGAGAGGGAGGCGGCTCACCAACCGTGGGCCGTCTACCCGAGTGAAGCCCAGCACCGACAGGTTCTGGTCGACGAACAGGGTGTCGAGCAGGCCGGAGTCGTCGCTGCGCACGTAACTCCTTGCGGAGTCGTCGTGGCTTCGACCGCGCGTCACCTCGCCGGCCCGCAGCAGCCCGTACCGGGTGGATGCCTCGGAGATGAGATAGTCGAGCGGCTGCGGGATCCCCGAGAGCGAGATGGCGGCGAGGAACTCGCGCAGGCTCTCCGCCGTCTCGCCGGACGCCATCGCACGGTTGATGCTCGACGCCGACACGCGATAGCTTGATGCGAGCGCGCGGCTTTCCGCGTCGGCGATCGACCGCAACCGCCCGTCGACGCGGGGCGTGAGTGGACCTGGCGCGACGATCGACAGGTCGTGCTGCAGATACACCTTTTCGACCTCGCGCGGCAGCAGCGGCGTCATGGCGGTCGCGGCGGCATCAAGGCCCTCGCCGAAGAGGGCGAGCCCGGGGCTGCTCGGCGCGTGGTTCGCAGTGATGCCGAGCAGTTCGGCGGCACCCGTGTAGGCGGCGACCCGCTCGTCCATCCAGTCTCCGCCCGCCGGATAGAGCCAGTCGACGAATCGGCGCAGTCCCGACCCCCAGAGGGAGTGGCTGCGCTCGCCGAGCAGGGCGCGGATGTCAGCGGGGAGCGTCTCGAACCAGCCGGCGACGAGGGCCCGCCAGCGCGTGCCCGACGACTCCGTCAGCCACGTACCGCCGGCATCGGTGATGAGCCACGATCCGGCCTCCCGCGCGACGAGGCTCGCATCGGCGGCGACGGCGAGTAGTCGACCGACCCCCGGCAGGTCCACCGCCATCGCGTTGGCGAGGCGCTTCGTGTCGGGGAGGGCGATTCCCCCCTTGGCGAGCTCGCGGGCCGGTTCGCGCTCGAGCTCGACGAGCAGCTCGGCGATGCTCGTCGTTGCGGCGAAGGCGCGCTCGGAGGCGACACGGTCGATGAAGCGCAGCTCGGTTTCCGGCACCGTGTCGACGGCGACGAGCGGCAGTGCCGTGGCGAGCTCGGCTAGACCGGGAAGGCCGAATGCCGGCCAGGAGCGCATCTGCTCGGCGACGCTGTCGTAGACGGTGAATGATTCGGTGCCGTCGCCAGCGGTCTCGACGTCGGCGAGGAGCCGCGACACGGCCGTAGCGACGCGGGTCGAGACGTCGGCGACGGACGGGGGCTCGGCGTAGGCGGCGAGCAGCGCCGCGATCTCCGCCGCCCCGACCGCGCCCGCGCGCGGGCCCAACTCGGCGATCGCGGCGATCGTCGCGAGCGTGCCGCGGTCGAGGTGGGTCAGCTGCTGCTGCACCGACGCCCGATCGAGCAGGCCCTCGGCCAGGTCGAAGAAGTCCTTGATGCCGCCCGGGCGCAGTTCGCGGGCGCGGATCGCGGCCGACAGTCGCGTGTCATCCATCGCCCGCAGCCGCGCAGCGAGCGGGAAGGTGTCGCTCATCTGCGGCGCCCGCTGTCATCCGTCACCATCGTCGGACCGCGCACGCTACTTGCCCTGCGATGTGCGCGGGGCCTTGCGCTGAGCCTTGCGTGGCGGCGTGCGCTGGGCATTCGCGGCGGCCTCGCGCGTACGCCGCTTGGCACTCACGATCACGAGGGAGATGAGCAGGAGGATCGCGAACGGGAGGCCGAAGTAGGGGGTGACGGCCACGGCGGGCCAGACGCCCTGCGTGAAGTCGGCGCCCCCCATGCCGGAGACAGTGCCGATGATGACGGCCAGGAACGAACCGATCGAGAGGGCGATGACCGCGACCATCATGTACGCGAGAATTCGCTCGACTCGATTAATGGACTCCGGAGGTTGTTTTGCCACAAGCCCAAGAATAGAGGTACGCCACTGGCCGTAGGCTTAGATGTTCCAGCGACAAGAAATGAGGAGCAGGCATGCCTACTGGCAAGGTCAAGTTCTACGACGAGGAAAAGGGCTTCGGCTTCATCACTTCCGATGAGGGCCACGAGGTCTTCCTGCACGCCTCCGCGCTTCCCGCCGGGACGACCGTCAAGGCGGGCACCAAGCTCGAGTTCGGCATCGCCGACGGCAAGCGCGGCGCCCAGGCTCTGTCGGTGCGCGTCATTGCCGCCCCGCCGAGCATGGTGAAGCTCAGCCGTCGGCCCGCCGACGAGATGGCGATCATCATCGAGGACCTGGTGAAGCACCTCGACAACGTCGGCGGAAACCTCAAGCGGGGCAAGTACCCCGACTCCAGCCACAGCAAGGTCACCGCGGCAATGCTGCGCAAGGTCGCGGACGATCTGGATGCCTGAGCGCACAGCAGGTCCCGACGACTTCGCCCTCGCCAGGGAGGCGCTGCTCGAGATCACGACCGCCGACACGATCGGGCAGCCGGCGGGATTCATCGACGAGGGCGACGGTGCCATCTCCGTCTATTTCGAGGCCGAGATGGTCGGATATCCGGGGTGGCGGTGGACGGCGAGCATCGCCCACCTCGACGGCAGGGTGCCGACCGTGCTCGAGGTCGAGCTGATGCCCGGCGACAACGCGATCCTCGCGCCCGACTGGGTGCCGTGGGTCGACCGCCTCGCCGAGTACCGGGCGTCCCAGGATGCGGCCGACCTCGACGCGGCTGACCTCGACGCGGCCGATTCCGACGACGAGTCGGATGACGAAGACCTGTCGGACGAGGGCGACGGCGACGGCGAGGACTCCGACGATGACCTGGTCGTGAGCGCGGGCGCCGTGCTGCACGCGGGGGACCTCGACGGGGTCGATATCGACGACATCGAGATCGACGACGAGTCGGACGACGACGACGATGATGAGTCGGACGATGATGAGTCGGACGATGATGACGACGACGACGAGTCGGACGACGACGACGATGATGAGTCGGACGATGACGACGATGATGAGTCAGACGATGATGACGACGACGAGTCGGACGACGACGACGATGAGTCGGACGACGACGAGTCGGAAGTCGCTATCGCCAGAAAGTAGTCAGCGGTGTCGCCGGTGGGTGTAGACGAGCCCGAGAAGGCCGAGACCGATGCCGATGGCACAGGTCAGCACCCACCAGCGGCTGCCGCTCTCGGCGACCGGTCCGAGGAAGACAAGTAGAGCGACAACCGCGATGACCCACAGGGCCGTGCCCACGAGCACGGCCTTGCGGTCATCGGTCTGAACCGGCGCCGGGTCCGGGCGCCGGTCCGCGTCCTTGACCCACAGTCGCACGGGTGTCACGACAGTGCCTCGACGACGAACTCGATCGAGCGGATCAGCTGGCGGATGTCGTCGGGCTCGATCGCCACGAACGTCGCGACGCGCAGCTGGTTGCGGCCGAGCTTGCGGTAGGGCTCCGTGTCGATAATTCCGTTCGCGCGCAGCGTCTTCGCGATCGCGGACGCGTCGATTCTGTCGTCGAAGTCGATCGTGACGACGACCTGCGAGCGGTGCTCGGGGTTCGCGACGAACGGGGTCGCGAATTCCGATTTCGTCGCCCAGTCATAGAGGGCCGAGGACGACTCCCGCGTGCGGGCATCCGCGAAGGCCAGGCCGCCGCACTGGTTGATCCAGTCGATCTGGTTCTCGAGCATGAGCAGCGTCGAGAGTGCGGGGGTGTTGAGCGTCTGGTTGAGGCGGGAGTTGTCGACGGCGTTCTTCAGGCTGAGGAACTCGGGGATGTAGCGTCCGCTCGCCGCAACAGTCTCGACCCGCTCGAGTGCCGCGGGGGAGAACAGTGCGAACCAGATCCCGCCATCCGACGCGAAGTTCTTCTGTGGGGCGAAGTAGTAGAGGTCGGTCTCGGCCGCGTCGAAGTCGATTCCGCCGGCGGCGCTCGTCGCGTCAACCACGGTCAACGCACCGACGTCGCCGTGCACCCGGCGAACCGGGGCCATGACGCCCGTCGAGGTCTCGTTATGCGGCCACGCGTACACGTCGATGCCCGCCTGCACCTCGACGGTGCTGAGCGATCCGGCCGGGGCGGTGATGACGTGCGGGGCGTCGAGGAACGGGGCGGCCGCGGAGGCGGCGGCGAACTTCGCGCCGAACTCGCCGAATGTGAGGTTCTCGCTGCGCTTCTCGATGAGGGAGAAGACTGCGGCGTCCCAGAACGCCGTGGACCCGCCGTTGCCGAGCACCACCTCGTAGCCGTCGGGCAGGCGGAAGAGCTCGCCGAGCCCTTCCGTCACCCGCCTCACGAGATTCTTCACCGGTGCCTGGCGGTGGGAGGTGCCCATGATCGCGGCGCCGGCGCCCGAGAGGTAGGCGAGCTGCTCCGGCCGCACCTTCGACGGACCGCAGCCGAATCGACCGTCGGCGGGCAGCAGGTCGGTGGGAATCGTGATCTCCGGCATGTGCCGATTCTAGCGAGCGGCCGTGCGGGACGACGAGGGCGACCGCCGCCCGCCTCGCGGCGCGGTTCAGGTTAGGCTTGCCTTTGGATGCATTCGGCGTGATGGAGAGGGCTCGATGACGGATCTCATTGACACCACCGAGATGTACCTGCGCACCATCTTCGAGCTCGAGGAAGAGAACATCATCCCCCTCCGGGCGCGGATCAGCGAGCGGCTCGGCCATTCCGGACCGACTGTCTCACAGACCGTCGGGCGCATGGAGCGTGACGGTCTCGTGGTCGTCGAGGGCGACCGCCATCTCGAGCTCACCGTCGATGGGCGCGCGAAGGCCGTGCACGTCATGCGTAAGCACCGACTCGCCGAGCGGCTCCTCGCCGACGTCATCGGACTCGACTGGGCGCTCGTGCACGAAGAGGCCTGTCGCTGGGAGCACGTCATGAGCGAGTCGGTCGAGCGGCGCATCATCGAGATGCTGGACCATCCGACGCACTCTCCCTACGGGAACCCGATTCCGGGCCTCGAGGAGTTGGGCGAGCCGGCGGTCTCCCGGTTCGCCGACGGCGTCGTGAACATCGTCACCCTGGTGCGTGGCGCGGTCGGGCCGGTGAGCGGCGTCATCCGTCGCCTCGGCGAGCCTGTGCAGTACGAGAGCGAGCTGCTCGAACAGCTGCGCACCGCTGGCGTCATGCCGGGCGCGAAGGCCAGGTTCTCGGCCGCCGGGTCGTACGTGCTGGTCGAGGTCGACGGCTTCGGCGACGGGCTCGAGTTGCCCAACGAGGTCGCCATCCACGTCTACGTCGGCATCTAGCCGGCTGGGGCAACATTTCGGCCAGGTGAACTCTGGGTTCGTCGGCATCCCGGTGCGACTGGCTCCCGGAATTTGTGGGTTATTCTGAAGCCCTTGGAGTACCACCAGATATTCGGAGAGCCCAATGTCACGCAGACGCAGCATCCAACCCGTGGATGTCCGCGCGCTGTTCTTCATACGGCACAGCAGCCAGCGCAGTTTTCCACTGCGCGCATTCACCTAGGCACCGTCGATTCGACGGTGCCTTTTTGTTTGCCTGCCTGCCCGCTCCGACCGGCGGAACGCCTCGACGCTTCGAATCCCCGCAAGCCGTGCGGGGACTTGTCGATTGGATGAGAATGCGCACACTGGTCCTCAACGCGGGGTTCGAGCCCCTCGCCGTCGTCTCCTTCAAGCGAGCCCTGGTACTCGTGATGAATGGCAAGGCGACGATCATCGCCGCGGATGTCGATCATCCGGTGTTCGGGCTGACCGAGTCGTGGGATCGCCCGTCGGTGATTCTGCTGCGGCGGTACGTGCGCATCCCATCGAATCGACGCGTGCCGGTGAGCCGCCGCGGAGTGCTGCGGCGCGACGGCCAGAGCTGCGCCTACTGCAGCGGTTCGGCGACGACGATCGACCACGTGGTGCCGCGTTCGCGCGGGGGAGCGGACTCGTGGGAGAACCTCGTCGCCTGCTGCCTCAAGTGCAACAACGCCAAGAGCGACCGCACGCCGGCCGAGATGGGCTGGACCCTGCGGGTGCGCCCGCGCCCGCCGCACGGCACGACGTGGCTCGTGCGCGGGGTCGACCGGGCGCTGCCGCAGTGGGAGGAGTACCTCGAGCCCGCCGCGTAGGTCGCGCTGCTCACCAGCGGTTCGTGCGCCGATCTCGGCGAGTGCGCCCGTTCGGGGCAACCGCGCCCGGCCGACCGGGCGCGCCCGCGCCAAACGGGCGCGGTAGCGTGCGGGAGCGCCGTGCCGGACCGGCGCGGTGCCTGCGCGGTGCACGCGCCGGGCGCCCGAGCGGCTAAACTCGAGCAGCCAGCCTCTGTAGCTCAATGGAAGAGCAGTTCCGTCCTAAGGAAACGGTTGGGGGTTCGAGTCCCTCCAGGGGCACGCCCCGTTCGGCGCCTAAATCGTTGTCCAGGTCCAGCGCTCCTTCGGCTCCAAACAGGCGTCCTCGGTGACCGTCCCGTCACCCGCCACCGGGACAGGTTCGTCGTCGCCCAGCCCGCCGCTGAAGCGGTAGATTCCAGCATCCTTGTTCTTTCTGCTTCCCTGGGAAAGGCTCGCTTGGAAGCCTGTGGGAAGCCGTGCGGAGTCTTTGACGTTCTAAGGCACCACAGACGCGGCTGAGGGTCGGATTCGACTTCATTTGACTTCAACCGAATTGCATCTCAGGTCATTTCGGGGTGATCTCGCCCGGGACGGGTCTCTGGAGGTCTCCCGTGCCCGAGTCGTCGAGAATGTCGTGGACATGGCTGCGCAAGTCTGGGAGCACGTGGGCGCGAAACCAGGGATTCTTGGTATGCCACCGAAAGTTCAGCGGTGACGGGTGCACGAGAGGAAACAGCTCCGGAGAAAATCGCCGGTAGTTGCGCACCGTCTCGGTCAGAGTGTCGATTCGCGATGACGGCAGGTAGCGGGCCTGGGCATATCGGCCGATCAGGAGAGTCAACCGAATGTTGGGCATCAGCGCAAGCAGTGGAGGATGCCACCGCTCGGCGAACCCCCTCCGCGGCGGAAGGTCGCCGCCTCGGCCCGCGCCGGGGTAGTAGAAATCCATCGGCAGCAAGGCAAATAGTTTCGGATCTCGGAACTGCTCCTGGGTGACACCCAGCCAGTCGAGCAGGTTCTTGCCACTCGCGTCGTTCCAGGGCACGCCGCTCGCTTGTGCCTTGCGTCCGGGCGCCTGTCCGGTCACCGCGATTCTGGAACTCGCGGAGACCGAGTACAGAGGGAGCCACCCGATTTCGCGCAGGGCAGCATTCTCGTCATCGTCGATCAGGGACCGTCGTATCGTCTCGAAGGAATCCACTACGGCCACCCGTGCGCTTCGACGCACCGCGTCGGGATTCCCGCCCCCACCAACCTGACTTCCACTCCTATGAGCACACTCATACCTCTTCCGCTGCGGGGTAGGTAATCTTTCCGTCGCTCACCACTGCGAATTCGTCCATCGTTGCGCGTCGAGTCGAGGAGGCCGACATGATGTCGAACACCTCCACCCCGGCAACCATCAGGGCGTCGGTGATCAGCCGTCGGTGGCACCGCCACGGCACGGCCTCGCTGCACATGATCGTCGGCGTTGACTCGCCCGCAACGCGCAGCAACTCTGCGAGGCCGGTCCGGAATCCCTCCGTCGCCATGTAGTCGGCCTAGTCGCGAAACGCTTTGACTCTCCACCCACCGTTGGGGCTCGCGATTCCAGCCTCGGTGTGTCTGCGGCCGCCGAGCTCCCGAATCCACCGGTACCGAATGTCCGTGGGCAACGCAGCTTCGATTTGGATCTGGTTCCACTGCGGGAACTTCCGTGACGACGGAAACGAGCGCACGTCGACCAAATCGGTCACCCCGTTACTTCGGAGCATCGCAACCACATCATCGAATTCACGGGTGGAGTGTCCGATGGTGAACACTCGAAGCTTGCCGGGCGCGGGTGCGTGACTCTCCGTCATCGAATGGAATTCATTTGACCCTCATCAAACCCGATTCTGACTCCCGCCCACGCGGCCTGGGACCGTCACCGTCTGCACGACTCCTCGCTGTGTCTCCAGCTAACCACTTCGACGACGAAGAAGGACGGCCCAGGGGGCTCCTGCCGTGAGCGCGGCCTTCGTGGGCAATCCTGGCGCCGGACGACGGGCGAATAAAACCCCGGCGAAACACTATGTGCCCGGGCTCAACGGCCCGGCGCACCTGGTGGCGCTGGAGGAGGGCACCATCGGGGGCATTCCCTTCACGCCCGACAAGCTGGTGGCGGCCGGGGTGCTGATCCAGATGCCCATCGCGATGGTGCTCGTCTCGCGCGTGCTGCGCCACGGACCCACCCGGTGGATCAACCTGGCCGCCGCGTGCGTGATGGCTGCGGTGCAGGTGTCGACTCTGTTCCTCGGCGCGCCTCCCACGCTCGTCTACTACTTCTTCTCGGCAATCGAGATCGCGCTGCTGCTTGGCATCGACGGCATCGCGGCGACGTGGACTCGATCCGCAAAGGTCAGGGCGCGGGAGCGCGCTCTGGCCGGTGTGTGACGCACAGTAGCGTGGAGCAGTGCTCAACGAGGAAGAACTGGCGACCCACGGGCAGGAGCTGCGGCGCGGGACAGTCGTGCTCGCCTGCCTCGAGTTGCTCACTCAACCGAACTACGGTTACGCCCTGCTCTCGGCGATGGAAGCGTCGGGCTTCGCGGTGGATGCCAACACCCTCTATCCCCTGTTGCGGCGCCTCGAGAAACAGGGCTTGGTCACGAGCGAATGGAACACGGACGAGTCCCGCCCGCGCAAGTTCTACGTCGTGAGCGAGGAGGGAGCGGCGCTCGCCGCCACGCTCACCACCGACTGGAACAACCTGAACACGGCATTCCGAGCCCGTGCGGAGAAATCCTAAGCACCGCGTCCACCCTCACCGACCGCTACATCGCCGAAGTGCTGCATTCGCTGCCCGCCCGCAGCGCACCGATATCGAAGCCGAACTGCGCACCTCCATCTCCGATGCCGTAGAAGACCGACGGGAAGCGGGCGCGGAGGCACGCGCCGCCGAACACGACGTCCTCGCCGAACTCGGGGCACCGCGTCGACTGGCAGCCGGGGACGCGGGGAGGCCCACCTGCCTCGTGCGGCCGGATCACTACCTCGACTACCTGCGCGTGCTTTCGGTGCTGCTTTCGGCCGTGGTGCCCAGCTGGTTCCTGTTCAGCGGCGTGGCAACATTCCTGTCCGGATCATCGCCGCTGGAGTCGTTCGGCGCCGCGTTCTACGGGCGATCGAGACCGGGGTGTCGATCGCGTTTTTCACGACGGTGCTGTTCGCGATCATCGAGCGCACGACGCGGTCGCGGTCGCGGCGCAGGAACGCGGGAGACCCCGCGTCGCTTCCCGCGGTTCTCGACAGGCGAGGCTACGTCAGGGAGCTCGTCGGCGGGGTCATCTTCCTCGTGATCATCGCGAGCCTGCTGATCGTGCTGCAGCCGGTGGCTGCGGTCGAGGGGCCCGACGGCACTCCCGCTGTTCCGATCACGAAGGAGATGTGGGAATCCGGTGCGTTCACGGTCGCCCTGTTCTACGCGGTGGTGAGCATCAGCCTCCATGTCGTCGCCTATTACACGGGGTGGTCGGTCTCCAACGCCGTAGCGACCATCGTTCTCGATGTACTGTTCGACGTGCTTCGATGGACGGGATCGTGCGCGCGACCAGGAAACGTCGCACCCGCGAGGAACGCGCAGCCGCACCGACACTCGGGGCAGCGAACCCGGACGGCTACGGCCCTCCTGGAGAGTGCCCCTCCTGCCCGGCGAGCGTGGGGGAGTCGGCCCGGGGGAGTCGGACTGGGGCACGAACCCACCGGTCGCCGAGATCAGGTGAGCGGCATCCCGACCGCAGGCAAACAAGAGCTCTGGCGCGGCGAGATTCGGGACGGATTCGCTGCCCTGCTGTCGGTAGACGGGATACTCGAACACCTGCTCGAGCACGGGGATTCCGGCCTCGTGAAAGAGCATCCAGTCGAAATATGCGGATTGATAGTGCGGTCACCGCACGATCGCGTTGAAGTGCCTGGCGGCACGAGGTCGCCGCAGCCCCGGGGATGCCCCTACAGCCGGAATCCGCCGTCGGTCGTGAGCACCTGCCCGACGAGCCAGCGGCCCTCGTCGCTCGCGAGCCAGGCGATCAGCCGCGCCGGGTCGCCCGGCCGCCCGTAGCGGCCGAACG